>TARA_R110000822_G_scaffold136058_2_pt1 | contig 17874 bp, 13 predicted proteins | sample TARA_R110000822 | Tara Oceans TARA_R110000822 (sample SAMEA4397666) | marine metagenome | biome: Polar Biome; feature: [SRF] surface water layer (ENVO:00010504); material: water (ENVO:00002006), including particulate matter (ENVO:01000060) such as... | depth 5 m | reverse complement strand
CATTTTTATAGCAGACGGACCTTTCTTTGCTAATGTATATTTAGGTGCTACTGGTCCACCACCCTTCATTGCTTTAGTTGCCGCTTTTCGTCGTGAAATATATGTATCATATGATTTACTTAAATCTCCTACCATAGTTTTTAATTTAGCATCAGTAGAATCATCAGCAAAAGACTTTAATTGTTTAAATGCTCTAATTCGTAAAAAGTCCTGTCTCTGTTGTTTTCCAGTTTTTTTCGTATCGTGACCGAATACTGCTGATACGAGTTCCTTAGGTATTAATTCACGAATTCCAGGAATAAGTCGTAATTGTGCTGCTTTCCAAAATCTGTTAGAATCGTGCCATTCTTGTGATTTTTCAGAATTCGGAGTATTTCCAGAAGGGGTTTTTTTCGGGGGCATTTTATTATCTGAAACATTTTTTTCTTGAGCATCTTTATTGCAAGTTGTATATTTTCCACCTGATTTATTTGTTTTTGTATAACATTTTAATGCCATTTATAATATAATTTTATAAAAATAATATCTTTAAAAATAATATAAATAATATACATTATTGTAGATAAATGAAAGAATTTAATACGAATGATTTGCTATTATTAGTCGTAGGTATCGCAGGAGCATTAGGAGGACTGCTCGCAGTCGTCTTTAAAAGCAAGTGTAAAACAATTGATTGCTGTTGTATCAAATGTGTGAGAGATGTGGATGCCGTTATCGCACAGGAACGTTTAGCATTACGCCGTTCTCCACGAATTTTAGAAAAAAAAGAAGAAAAAGAAATTAATTTAACATTAGAACCTTCAGCAGAAGAGTTTTAATTGTGAGCTAAGTTTTTATATTTGTATATATTTTCATAAAAAAGTCTACATAATTGTAGATTTATCTTTTCTTTATATGCAACATAATTATTGTTTTACCAGTAATATTAGTTGCAAGGGTTTCATCTGAATTAACCAATGATAAATGAAAATCCTGTATTCGCATTTTATTAGTATTGCCTAATTTAAGATATGTTCTTTGATGTGGCTCAAAAAAGAGGCCTCCAAATTCAGAGCCACTATTATCAAACCTGGGAATATGATACACGATTTTACTTGTTCCGTTCGTCTGACCGTTAATAGACCTTTGAGTAAAATTATTTAATCTAACAAAAATAGAATTAGTTGATGTCATTGTAGGAATATTCATACTCTGAAAATTCTGAGATACTAAAGTAGAAGCATTCGGAACATTTAATATGGGGTCATCATTAAAACCTAAAATATCTGCCGCATTCGCACCTATACTCGGAACATATCCAATAGCATTATTATTTGCATCCGCAGTATCATCTTCAGTTAAAACCAAACATACAGAATAATTAGAAGCATTACCAATCGGAGAATAAAAACTATTAGAAGCATTTTCTCCAAATTGAGAATATGTAGCATTAGCACCTGTAAAATCTTCATAATTTATCATATATCTATTATCAATTGCTTTACATAAACCTAATTCTGATTCGTGGTAACATTTACAAAACCAATCTAATGACTGTGGGTCTCCCTGTAATGTTCCATCTCCTATTGACCTATTATTACCATAAACAAATCCTACAGGTTTTGCTTGATACCAATGGGTAAATGTCATATATCTCGCATCATCTGCTATCCTTACTTTAGGATATAAATATTTACAATTTTGATTTATAGGTTTTAAATTTCTGACCCGAGAAGCATTTGTGCCAGCAAATAAAGTATGTGTTACAGAACCATTCGTAGATATAACATCTAATCGCATTCGTTCATTCCTTGCCACCCATATTAATTTACAAATAGATGTAGCAGTATAACTCGCAGGGTCTGAAAATATTTCTATTAAAGGTGTTACGTGGGTATAATCAATTTCTTCTAATGATAAATCCTCATCCTGGTCGTCACATACGGCGTGATATACTCGTAAATAGAATTTAGCAGCATTTGCCGCTGTTCCATCTCCTAATACAGATTTTACAACATAATCATAATAAGTTGCTCCTACAGGGTGAAAATAACCTATATTTTGTGCCTGATGATGTGGTGAAAATTCATCTAAATATCTTGTTAATCCACAATGCCAATTACCACCCGCATTTGTAAAATCACCACCGAACTGTCCCGTGCATAGTGTAAGAGGTGCTCCAGTATTTATCATTTCACAAAGTTTCCCTGCCTCCTTTGTTATTCGTGGAGCAACACCTGTAAGGAAAGAACCATTATAAGGAGGTGTTTGAGTAAGGACTGTTGCCAAATTAAGTGAATCAACAAATGCTAAATTAGAAAGGTTATTAGGTTGTAGTGCCGCCCGACCATAATTAATCTGAATATCATATCCTGCGAATTTATTTTCACTATCCCTATTAATCGTCACAACCGTTCCCAAGGTATTTGATGTATCATTCTTAACCATATCGGGATGTGCTAAACCACCATCTATAGCATCTGCGATTGCCTTCGGTAGTGATTCTATATTATATGTAACAAATTTATCACCTACATCACCGATATTAGTATGAATACAAGCACTCGTAATACGATTAGCGGCACCTTGTGCTCCCGCACTGTTATCACCCATATACATATAAAATTGATTATTAGACCTATTAACCTCAATATTACCTTCTTTATTAAACTTTACTGACTGGACTGCTATTTCTGAATCTTCATCTATTTCGTATGTATCAGTGGTAAAATTTCTATAGTCATACGGTAAGTTAATACCAGTATTTAATGGACCATCACCTGATTCCGATACAGAAGTATTTGTTGTGAGAATCAATGACATTTATTAATTAAAATATAAAAAAAATAATCTACAATATTGTAAATATTATGGATAAAAATACTCTTAATATTAAAAATACTTTTAAAGATAGAACAACTAAAAAACCTAAACAATATAGAGAAAAAAATTTATTAAAACCTATGGTCCAGAATAACGAACCAGATTCTATAATGCAGTTTAATGTTAGAACTGATTTAGAAAAAGATAAAAAAGTTAAACCTAAAAAAATATTTCAGAACTATACTCCACCTAAAGGAATTAAAACTAAAAAGTCTACAAAATAGTCGTTAAAATAAACTACCTCTGGCACCAGCATTCTTAAAGGATTTGCCTGTATAACCATACTGTTTTAAAATACTCTGTGGAAGTGAATCACCTCTCATACCATATTTATCCTGAAACTGTGATAAAGCAACTCCATATGATACTTTATTTTGACGACTAAATTGTAGTGAATATTTCTTTAATATTTCATCTTTTGTAGGTGTTTTTAATGCCCTTTCATTCGCATATTTTGCTTCTGTTTCTCTAGCTCTTCGTGCTGAATTCTGGAGGCGTGAGGTGCTAAATTTACCCCCTGATTCTAATGGCACAAATGGATTAATAGTATCGTATGAAGGTCTGGGTGGCATTGTAAATCCTTTAGGGAAAACACCAGATTTAATTCTTTTAAATCTTTCTGCTTGTGCCTTTATATATGAATCTTTTCCATAATAACTAAATTCTACACCATCTATAGCACCTCCCTGCGAGTTTCCCTGCTGACTGATGTAAGTCCCAGAACGTGATATTTTATTACTTTTATTTACTGGTGGATATACAGCACTTAAATAATCTATTTTTGATGGTCTCCTATCTGGTTCCCTATCAAAGAAACCTTCCCTGGTTTCTAAAGCAAGACCACTCGGTTTCATTTTACCTAATCTTGTTTTAGCTATTTCTGTTGCAAGAAATTCTGTCGCTGCATTCTCATTTTCTATATTCTGAATACTACTATTTACTTCAGACATTATATCACTAATAATTTCATTAACACGTGGCATCATCATTTCTTTATTTTTAATTTTCCTTCTAACAATCTTTTTTGCTTCTACATTACGGAGAACTTCGTTTATTAATGCTCCTGCTCCCTTTTCATTTGATGTCTGAATGACATTATCTATTGTTAAATTAAGAACATTAGTTGCCGCTTCTTGTGCATCTTTACGTAGATTGAGATTCATACGATTCATTGGTGGCCGAAGTTCTTTGCCTGAGTAATTCATACGTATTGTATCTGTGACGAGCACCCGCCTGTAGGGGGGTTCATCTGAATATCGCAATCCTATACTACTGTTTGTTATCGGGTTCTGTTTCGGATATGTATATAATACTTTAACTGGTTTTTTATATCTGGACCTCATCCCTTCCTCATCCTCACCTCCACCACCACCAGCACGTGTAGGTTTTGATACAGGTAAATATTTACGATTTTTAACATCACCTAAACCAGCACCGCCTTTTTTATCAAATATTTCCTTCGGTGTAGGTCTGTCTGCAACATTAATTCTTTTTACTCTATTTTTTACGATGGTTTCTTCTTTTGCCGCCATTTCTTTTTTTACACGGTCCATATAGACACGCATCGGAAGATATTTACCACCACGATTTTTATCTAAAAATTCATCTATTCCTTCTATCATCAATGGAACAGACATTCTACTGTAATTTTTAATAGGCAGTTTTGTATCTTTAATAAACTTTTTTAAAGCTATTTTAGAATAAATCTCAGGCATTTATATAATAATATATATTATTTTAATAACAATTTGCCCAAGGATTATTTGTATCAATACCGACTGATGTTGCTTTACGAATTGTATCTCTAACTCTTTTACGTTCAGTCTCAACTAATTCTTTTTCTTTTTTAACTTTTTTTCTTTCTTTTCTTAATATTTCATAATCTTCTACTGCTCTTTGACTCGCATCAAAAATCATTTTCTCCATATCTTCTTTTTTTACTTGAGTTTCTTTAATAATATCTACTTTATTGTCTATTTTTTCTGGTTTAGGTTCAGGTTTAAGTTCAGGATGAATAAATTCAGGTTCATCTGGAACAGGTTTTTCTACTGATTCTTTCTTCGCTGCCGCTTTTGCCCTTCTATTTTTTAATGCGGTTTCTCTACCTTTTTGTAGTCTTGCCTTATGTTCCTCTGTCATTACTCGTTTAGGTTTTTTAACTTTTGCTACTTTAAGGTCGCCATCACCTTTTTGATATTTAAATATTTCATTATTATTAATTTTAGGTTTTTCTGGTTCTTCACTCTCATCAACTAATACGTCTTCTTCTGGTAATAAATCTTCAGTAGCACTTAAACTAAATTCTTCCTTTAATTCATCAGGTATTTCAGATGGATAATCCATATCTTTAATTTCCATTTCTACTTCAGGCATATTTACTACAGGCATTCTATCCATTTTATTTGTAGTAAATATTTTATTTTTCGTAAAAAAATCTACAAAATAATATATATTGTTTATACAAATGGATATTCCGAAAATTCTACCTGTAAATGATAGAGAAGATATGCCGAAAGAGAAACCATTACATATAAACTTGCCGAAACCTCCGTGTCTTATGTTGTTATGTAGTCCTATACGGACAGGCAAGAGCACAATTATTAGCAATCTTTATTTAAATGATAATTTTTATGGGCAGGACTATTTTGATGCAGTGCATATACTAAGCCCGACTATCCATAATGACGATACGAGCCGTTATTTATTAAAATTCGCAGATTGTTATGATGGATATAAAGACAGTATTATAGATGATATTGTAAGTTATCAAAATAAATTTGAGAAAAAAGATATGCCTGCGATTAGTATTTGTTTAGATGATTGTTTAGGCACAATTAGAAGGGAAGCAAAAGTAAATCATTTAGCAAGCAGATTCAGGCACTATAATATTAAATTATTAATGATTAGTAGTCAAAAATTCAGGCACGTTAGTCCAGTTATAAGAACAAATGCTACGGCCGTCATTGTAGGTAGTCCATTTCCTAATCAACAGGAGCTTGATAAAGTATTTGAGGAATATGGAGACCAGTTCGGAGGATATGAAGCAATTAAAAAATTATATAAGATGGCTACTCCTGAAAGGTATAATTTCTTATTTTTAAATTTAGCAGAAAATCCACCAGAAGCATATAAAAACTTTGAGACATTACTTGCTAAAGGAACATCAATTGTAACAGGCAGTGGAAATGAGGGCCAAGTTAAAGAATTAGAAAATTCGGATGAAGATTAATATATTTTATTAAATAAATGTCAGATAGTTTAGGAATTTCACGAACAATCGCACAAGGTAATTCTCACAATGAAATTGCTATGCAACAAAATAGAAATATTGCTATAAGACAAGCAGTTAATTTAAAGAATTATAATACAAGAAAAAGTAATTTAATAAATAATGTTTCACAGGCAAAAATCGCTGCAAGTGGTGATTCTACTGGAGATAGGGAAAAGGAAGGTATGGAGGGTTTAACTGTTTTACAGGATGCTAAACATATACAATCTACTATGGTAGGCCGTGCGAAACAAGCACAAAGTGTATTTACACAAGCACAAAGTTCCTTAAGTGCTACAGGTGCGGCAAAGGGTAGTGTGCCACAGGGTGATAAATCTGTTGTAGAAAATCCATTACAAGATTCATCTGCAGATGGTGCAAATGTTTTTAGAGAAGCAGACACAGTAAAAGGCGGTAATCAACAACAACTGGGTGAAATTGCCGAAGCGGCAAGTAGGGGTAAAATATTAGAACCAAGTAAAGTAACAACCGATGTAACATCTAATCCTGCGGTGGTTCCTGATACGGTTAGTTCTACTGCCGCTGAAGTTTCATCAGTAGCAGCAGATAGTTCACGTGCGGCAGAAACATCAGGAGGTGCCGCTTTAAGATATGGTGGATATGGATTAAGGGGTTTAAATATCGCAGGTGGAGCAATAGATTTAGCACAAGATTTTAGTAAAGGTAAATTTAAAGTAGCAGGTAATAATATTGTAGAAAAAGGAAGTAATTTAGCAGGTATAGGTTCTGGAGCGGCAGAATCAATCGGTGTAGGTGCGGCAGCGGCATCTGGAGTAGCAACTGCGGCAGGATTTGAGACTGCAGGTGCAGCATTAGATTTAACAGGTGCGGGTGCGGTAGTAGGTATTCCATTACAAATTGCAGGTGCAGCATTAGGTGCCGCCAGTTTAATCGGAGGTGTAATAGGTGATGTTTTTGATAAAGAAAAGAAAGATTCAGGTGCAGTTAAATCTGCATCTAAAGCAGTTACTTCACAAGGTCCCGCACCTACGGCGGCCGCTTCTACAAGTTATCAAGCTCCTTCATTAAGTGGTTCGTATGCTGGTAAAAGTGATTCACAAGGTAGAATTCAGGGAACTGGTGCCTTTTAATTTAAATTTTAATTTTATTTTTTTTTTATTTTAATATAATAAATGTCTTTCTTTGTTGCTGATGATAAACTCCCTGTTCTCCAACAGAATATTTCTATTCCGTCAGAAAATGGCCTTTCATATAACTCTACCCAGACCATTGAGATAAATATACCTGCAGGAACGAAATTTATTAATCCTAAAGAATGCTACCTCCAATTTGATGTTAAACTAACGAATGATGAGGCAAGTGGGGTGGGTGCGATTAGAACTATGTTAGATGCAGAAACGGGAGCACAAGTTTTACTGAAAGATGTTAGAATTTATGACGGCAATAAGAATCAGTTGCTTGAGGAAATTAATGATTATAACGTGCTCGTTGCCGCAAAATATGATTATGAAACCAATGAATCATTAAAGAATAAACGTGCTATGTTAGAAGGTTCGGGTATTTCCACCCTACCACAATGTCGTGGTGACCGTGGTTCTACTGAAACTCAAGCTAATCAATTTATTAATAACCCATATTATTCCAATGACCCTGCGGAACCTAAAGCAACCGCATTTGACAATGCTACTAATATGAGAACCTGTAAGGTTTGTTTACCATTACATACTGGTATTTTCCAAAATGATGCAGTATTTCCAACAATGCTAACAAATGGGCTCCATATTTCTATTACACTTGAGGAAGACCGTAAGGTATTTAGAATGTTAGATTCGGTTGCTCATTTCAGACGAACTACCCTCAATCCTATTGTATTATCTGAAACTGGTGCGGCAAGTGCTTCTCTTCCAAATGGTTCTAATTTAACAACTATGTTTACTTATACATCTAATGCTCAAACTGATGCGGATAACAGTCCTTTTGTTGTCGGCCAATATGTTAATTTCCTACAAACATCTACTTCCACTAATGCATCTTTTGTTATTTCTGGTGGTGCTATTAAAGGAAGACCTCAAATTACACAGATAGCAACTGTTGAGGTAGGTGGTATAGACCACGTTAGATATACATTTGATACAACTCCACAACTCGTAAATGCTACTGGTGCTACTATTACAACGGATGGAACGTGGGTTATGATTGATGATACTGTAGCAGGTGAAGGTAGTAGTTATTCTTGCACTTATAAAATAAGTAATTGTGAAATGGTTTTACAACAGGTTACTGCGGACCCACGATACGAACAGGGTATGTTAAGTAAAATGAAAGAAGGTGGTGTGATTTCATATGACTTTTTGAGTTGCACAAATTATAAATATTCTCAATTACAATCTGATAGAGTTGCCAATATTAGGCTCCCATTAAATAATGCTCGTATGAAGAGCATTATTAGCATACCGACAGATGCGACAGTATATGATTTAAAAAGTAATATGGTAGGTGCGGACACTTATAAATATGCTATTAATAATAACCGTGATTTTAGAAGTCATTCTGATAGAAGTAGTTTAGTAGGTATATCCGATGGAATTAGTAATTATAGCTGGTTTTATGACGGCAGACTTCAGCCGTCACGCCGTGTGGATTTAACCAGAACATCTACACAATCGTCTATTTCTGCTCAGGGACTTATTGAGTTAGATAAAGCACTTACTGCGGCAGATATTACGACTCACAGTATGAGAAAATATGTTGAGAATTTCGCAATCGGTCGTGCAGTAGCAATCGGTAAAAATAACGTATATGATGCCAGGAATAAAGATTTTAATTTACAGGTTAATTATCAGGAAACGGCCGCTCCGACCAAACCTAAACTCTGGCACAATTTTGTATTTCATCTCCGTCGTATGAATATCCAGGGAGATTCTGTTAGCATAGAAGTATAATTTAATATTTTTTTTTAAAATTAATTTATATTAATAATATAAAATGGACGGACGATTAGAACATTTACAAATCCAGCCCAGTAATATTATTAGCACAAATAAAGTTAGCTTTAAGAATGGCAATCCTGTTATTCAGTTTATTATCGGTGAGCAGGATAAATACCTTTTAGGTAATTCTTTAAGATTTACTGGTGATATTCAGTTTTTAGAAGGTGTGGGTGATGCGGCACGTCCACCTGTTAATGCTTCTCTTGCTATGTTAGACCCTAAATTAGGTGCTTATTCTGTTATTTCAGAAGTTGCTATTTTCAGCCAAAGGTCTAAACAACAAATTGAGCATATACGACATTATGGTAGATTTTTATCCAGTTACTTACCCGCACTCGCATCTAAACAAGAAGCACAGGGACATATGAATAAAGTTGCTTTAATGTATCCGAATCACGAAGTGGAACGTCTCGGTGTTGTAAATAACCTTAATGGTTCTGGAAACACTGCGGGAACCCGTTTCCCTGGTAATTCTTTCTGTCTACATTTACCTACAGGACTTCTAAATTCCCAGGAACCTATTCCATTATCTGCTAATGGATGGGGCACGGGTGGTTTGCTAATAGAAATAACTCTGGAAAATGATAGTCAAGTGCTATTTTCTAAAGATGGAACATCATTAAGTAATTGTTATTATCAACTTTCTAATATGAATATGATTATGGAAGTGGTCCAACCGAGTGCTGATACATTAAGTTCTCTCGTAAATCAGTCCAGTGGTAGTTTAGAATATAATTCTATTAGTAGCTACTATACATCGGTTAATAGCACAAATGCTATTGTTAATTTTAATTTAGGTTTGAGTAAATGTTTAGGTTGTTTCTTTAATGTTATTCCAAGCACATATCTCAATAACACTCAACAGAATGGTTTCGCAACGTTACCATTTACTAATTCTAATTCCCCTCATAATGATGTTGCCAGACTTCGGCAAATAATCTTTACACGTGGAGGCACGAAATTTCCAAATCAATTTAATACAGATACAAATGTTAAGCTACTTGCTAACAGTATTATATATAACCCTGAAGACCCACAGGTTATTCGTTCCGCTCTCAATAGTTTTATGCCTTATTCTGATATTAAAAATACTCAATTCAGTCCAGTTACTTTTACTCGTGCCCTAAATGCAGATGGTGAAGATATTAATGTTCCAGATGGAGGGTGTATGTTTGCAGTAGGAACCAGTTTTGACAGTATATCAAATGCTGGTGTAGATTTTTCATCTGTTAATCTCGGCATCCAAATGGATATTGAGCTCACTACCGATTTCCCAAATACTATTTTCCTCTTTGTTCGTAATAAGAATACCCTTGTTTTTAATGCTAATGGTCTCCAAGTTATTTCCTAATAATCTACAATTATGTAGACTTTTTTATAAAAATATATACTTTTAAAATAACTTAGCTCATAAAAATAATGCTTTAATAAATTGTTTAAGATTAATTAATTTGTTTTTATTTTTATTTTTAAATTTTTATATATTTATTATATAAAAAATGTCAGCACAAGTTCCAGACCTAATGCGAATCGGTGCGATTGATACTGAAATGGCACAGGATGTGCAAACAGTGATAACAGACCCAGTTGTTTTTGACCAGAATACCTGCCGTATAACCTTGCAGAATATTGGCTTCTTACATTCTATGAGCAGAATTACATTTCAGGTAGCAACTGCCACTGCCACTAATGCCATAAATGGTTCTAATGCTAATGCTACCTATCCAATCGGTGTCGGAGTTCATAGCTTAATCCAGCGAGCCACCCTTACGATAGGTGGTAAAACAATTTGTGAGCTAGAGGATTTTGCTCACTGGATGGGTTACAAATCTATGTTTATTGCTAATGAAATTAATAAAGAACGTGAAAGTGTTTTATCTGGACGTATTATTAATCACGAACCAGTTTATTTTGATGATTTTAATGCTTCTTCCTATCGTATCGCGAACTCAACTGATAGTTTAGATACAATTGCCGCACCTGCAGGTGCCTTTAAGGCGACCGCGATTACCAGTGCGAGTGCTACATTGTCTTCTGGCACTCAACCTGCAGATAATTTACTTGTTAGAAATGAACCAGAACTCCAAGTAGCATTAGCAGATTTATTTCCATTTTTAAGATTTAATCAGCTACCTTTGTATATGATGAAAGAGCAGGTAAGTATTAATTTAGTATTTACTCCAGTTACTGCTACCGCAGGAGGTATCGCGGGTTCCCAACATCGTATTTGTGGTCAGGCAACCGCACCTGCAACCGACCAAACATTCGCAATTAAAACTGGTTCTGTTAAACTAATAGCAGATTATTTAACATTTGATGGTGAAATTATGGCTCAATACGCTGCCGCTAATCAAGAAATGAACTGGAATTATGTTGATTACCGATTAACGAAAAGAACTTACAATGGTTCATCTACTATACCACAAACTCAACAAATTCTAAATGTAGGAGGTGCGGGACGTATTGTAAATAAAATGTTTTGTTCTATGAATAATGATAATAAATTGATGAGTGCGGACCCCCTTAATGTTTATAGTTCTGTGAATCCTGGTATTACAGCAACTGGTAATATTCAGATTCTTACTACGAATGTCCGTTATAACGATGAATATTTATATCCAATTGATAGAACGAATCCTGCTATTCAGTTCCACGATATCGTTCAGACGGAAGCACAGGTTCCACACATTACCCGTGATGAATATAACAGTGAAGGTGGAGGAACCGCAGGTGGTGGTCTTACCGTGGAATTATATAACGGACACGCCTGCACAACGTTACGAGGACAATTCTGTCATCAAGCACACAGACTTAATCGTAATGAACGTATTAATAGTCGTGGTATTGAGTTAGAAACAACATATTCTGAATTACCTGGTCTCACTACAATATTAAACTATACTCAACGAGTATGGATAGAAGTTCTCCGAACTGCTACTTTAAGGAACGGTATGTTTGACTGCTATTATGCTTAATATTTTCTTATAAAAAAAATCTACAATAATGTATATATTCTTTATGAATTCTTTTACTGATATACGAGTATTAGAATGTAATAGGTTAAACTCGGAAGAAGCCAAATCAAGTAATAATGAAAATTTAGGTTTATGGCACAATAAATTAGGAGATGGTGTTCTTGTGATGCCAGGTGATAAAATATCTGTAGAACAATCCTTTATTTCAGAGGAAGGAGCAGGTGATTCAGTTATAGAATTTAAAGGTCAAAATTTAGGGGCAACTCATACAATTAATTATTTAACACCTTCTAAAGAAAATGCTTGTTCCAGTATTCCAGAAGGTTATGAGAAAATTAGTTATAATGCTTCATCAGAAGTCATCAATTTAGTAGATAATAAAGCATCTATTGTTATTAATTATTATAAATCAATGAATGGTGAAAATTATGTGCAATTACCTCGTAAGTTTAATGTATTAGATTCGTTATATAATGGTAATAATGCTTCTAAACATCTAATATGGAATACTCAAGAAGGTAGTAATTATATGGGAGGTCTTAGTGCTATTTATGGCGGGGCGGGAGGATTACCTAATCATCAGGTTCCATATTTTTATCGTGATGCCAGAACGTTTTATTACTGTGATGCTGATTATGCATATCGTAGTGGAAATATAAGGTCTTTTGACCCGAACAGTCTTTCTACTAAAGATTATTATAAATTAAGAAATGATGGAAATAAATATACTATGTTTGTTAGAGATAATTCATATTTTCTTCCATTCGGAGCACAGGCAAATGCCTCATCTGGCTGGTCTAATGCCCCTGATGGTGTAATAGTATTATCATCTATTCGTGGTGGTATACTACCAGAAATGAGAATGTTATCTGCCGCTTATACAGATGCTAATAATATACGAGTTGTTTCATTTAATAAAACAAATGGAAATTTAAAATTAAATAAAAATGTTACATTAGCAGTAGGAACACCTTTAACATTTGATTTTCCTGATAGTGTTACCGCACCAGCAAGTTACTGGATTAAAGAACCAAGTGATGCTAATTATTTAGAATATACTGAAAGAATAGATTTATCAGTGGGAGCAGGTTTTAATTCACCTTCTAATGTCGCAAATGATTTAACAAATCAATTAAATGAAACAGGTAATTTTACAAAAATTAATTATGATAGATTTTTAAATACACCAGATTTTACACCAGAAACTGCTATTAGTGGTTTTATAGAATCACAAACATATAAAATATTTAATGCTATGTGTTTAGGTTCTATGACAGATGCAACATATCTTGCTTTTAATGGGAGTAATGCATCCAATCAAAAACCTTTACAAACAACATTAGACTGGTTAAATGCACACCAATTTATCGGTATAAAAAGGCCAGATTTATTTACTTATGGTAGGGATGTTACTACCAATCTACAATATAATAAGAACGAAGCAATTACCAGAACAGAAACATATGCTACCGCATTAGGAACACTAACATCTAATTTATCTGGTTTTAATCCAGATTTATATACTAATGACGTTTTAGGGTCAGCAAGTCCCGCACAGATAGGAGGAGGAGCAGGAATAGCATTTTCTGGAAATGGTTTAGGACAAAATGGGGGTTTTCTATCAAATGCGGCACCAGTTGCTACACCCAGACATATTCTATTTACAGGGAGTAATACACGATTTTTTAGAACAAAAAATATCACCGATGTAATACAAAGAGGTGGTAAAATAACAGTATACTGGATTAAAGGTAATAGCAATAATGGTGGAGAACGAGCAGATGCAGGAGAAAATTTAGAACTTCGTATTCAGAATTCCGCATTAGGACCAGTATCTACAACAGTAATCGCACTCGGTGGAGGTGTAGATTATCCTAATAATATTTTTAGTGAATTTACTTATAATTTAACGGCGGCAGATATAGCAACAGGTGCTCATATATCATTATACCAGACCTCATCGTCACAATCAACATTTGATGTTTATGGTGTAAAACATTTATCAATCACAACTTCGGAACCTGATGATAATGGACCAGCAATTAAAACACAACTAACTATGGCAGAAAATCCAGAATTTATTAATACTAATATTTTATTTAATAAAACTAATTTATTATTATTAAAAGGATTATTTGATATACAAGCATTATATCCAGAATTATTTATTAATCCATATAATCAATACGGAAATGGTGATTTAGATTTTGAGGACGAACAGGAACGAGGTTCCACAAATGTAACAACAAATAGATTTTTACATATTAATCCATATTTACGAGATTTTGATGGGGCATCTTTAACACAATTAGGAACAGATGATATAAGTGCTTCAGGAGCACAATTTAATTCACAAAAACAAAATTATATTTCATTACCATTATATTTTATATGGCAATCTATAAATGCTTTAAAAGGACCTTCACAACTTGATGGAACAGACCCTGATAATTTAACGTATGGTTTCGCATATAAAAAAACGATAGACAATAATGATTATATTTCATTTAAAGTAGGAACAGGTAAAGGAAACTTCCAACCACCATATGATTATTTTGATTATAATGCCTGTTCTACACATATTGGCAATGGCACTTCACCAGGTTTAGATAAAATACAAGCAGGAACATTATTAGGATGGGACAGACACTGGACCGCATATTCTACCTGTGCGATAGGTTTAATTGACGGACATATGGCTTTTCCATATAAATCTATAAAAGTAAATACATCAGCACAACATAATCCAGAATGGGAAGATTTATGGGGTATAGGACAGAATGCCGTATGGGATGATGCGAGTGGTATAGCAGCATCACCAGCAAGTATATTAGAACAAATGAAAAAAGTATATATGGGAGCTAATTCACCATTAATAGATTTTGATACAGTATCAGGTAGATTTAATATACAAGATTTACATACACCAGAATATATAGGAAATGATTTTAGGGCAGGTCAAACACCTTCTATTGCCGATTCAGAACCAGTTGATGCAAATGCGGATGCGAATGTAAAATGTTATAAAATAAATAAAAGAATTACTCAAACAAATTTTACACCTGCTATGATGCCATATTCCACAAATTATGTTACATCTGCTTCAGGAACAGTATATTATGATTTAGCATTAATGAATTATAATTTTGACCCTTTTTGTGTAATGGATGCGAAATCTGGAATTACAATAAAAGATTTCGGATTTTCAGAAGGTAAGTGGAATGATGGTTTATGGGGTATTTTAGGATTTTCATATAATCAATTTAATACACCTTTATCAGCATCATTTAATTCTACAAGCAGAGTTACTGAAACAAATGTTAATAAATTAAATTTCGCAACAACTAATGCGGATATTACTTCAGGTCAATCTATAAATTTTATTACAAATGAATGGGGAGTCCAAATGTATAATCAACAGATACCCGCACCCGCATTCTGGAATGGAGCAAGTCATAATACTTCCACAACTAATGTATCTGTAGGAACACGAATCGGGTTTCCTATACAAAATTATCCACCTATAACAGAAGTTCAGAATAGTATTAAATTAACTGGAATAAATTTACCCAGAAAAATGTTAAGACCCTATTATTGTATACGGTCTGATATTATAGATATGGCACATTATTTAGGTGGTGAGGATTCAGGACAAGCATTACCAGTATGTGCGATTGTTAATAAAATTAATGGTTATGGTGATTTTTATTTTAGTTCAGGAGACCCATTAGTATTTACCGCTACGGCGAAAAAAATGATAACAAGTATTACAACAAGTATTCATTCACCAGACCAAACATACGCCCGTGTGAATTCAGACAGTTGTGTTATTTATAAAATTATAAAACAACAACCAGCATCTTTTAATATTTTAGAACAAATACAACAAGAAAATAAAAAAAAATAATTTATATTATTATTATTATATTATAAAAAAAGTTTAAACAAATATAATATGAGCTAAGTTTTCTAAAAAGTATATAAAATTATAAATTAATCTACATAATTGTAGATTTTTATCCTATCCTTATTCCCCCGAAATATTCTACTACTTCCTCTTCTGATTCAGATTCAGTATCCGATAAGGTCGCAACTCTATCACGATTTTGACCTTGACCGTCTTTTTCCGCTTTACAGTGAATACATAAATATTCCCTACAATATAAAACCATTTCTACATCATCTGGTTTCGCATCACATTCCATACAATACCTCATTCTATTACAAACCCACATTTCAGGTGTCGTCCATTCTAAATCCATAATATATAATTCATTCATACAATTGTCCTCATTCCAATCATTATCATTCATATCCTGAATAACTTGATTCCATAATTCTCTATCATCAATATCAATTTGATATCCGTCATCAATAAATTCGTCATTATATATTATAAATTTAATTAATGTTTTTTCCATAAATTTTTTTAATTTATTCTCAAGTTTAGTTTTCATCTCAGACATTTCATTTTGTAGAACATCAAATTCCTCATTTAGTTTCTCAATAATGAAAACGGTTTCTGGGAGGTCTGACATCGGTTTATGGTTTGTGATTTCTTAAAAGTAGCTTTCAAATTTTTAAATCTCGTTCGGTTAGTGGTTTGTAATTTTTGTCAGAAATTTTTCATATTTTCTGAACGAATGTTGAGTCCCGAAAAACATAGGGAAAATCAATACAAAATTTAGATAGTGTTTTTCCTATGTATTTCAGGACTCACGATTTCATTTAAAAATTTGAGTTTTTATTTACAATTTTGTAGATTCAGTAGACGTAAAAATTTCCAGAAAATTTGATAAAAAGTATACGATTTTGTAGATTCAGTAATATCTGACACGTGTCAAATGGTTTATACCTCAAGAGAAGAAAAAATCAGACTTCGTCGTGAAAGGGCGGAGGAAAAAATTCGTAAAATAAAATTAGGAAGGGAAAATATTAACACAAATAAAATGATTACTCGTGAATTTTGTGTGGAATATTATTCTACTCGTAAATTATCAGATAAAACATTAAATCAATATCATTATAGGTTAAGGACGGACCTTATGTGGTTTAGAACCGCGACTGATGAAAATGGTGACCCAGTCCCTCATTCTAAATGTGGAGCACCTTTAAAAGCGTATATTGAGTATGATTCTAAAAGAAAATATATAAATCAAAATTTAGCACTTCGTATTGATTATTCTAAAAAAGCGGTGGATGAAATTATACAAGAAAATGTTGATATGAAACAACAAATAGAACAATTACAAAAATTATTAATTGAGAAAGAAAGTAAACATAAATACTGGAAACTTAAAATATGTGATTATAGATGGAAACTAAGGGGTCACGCCCGTATAACACATAAATTATCAAAATTATTAGATTATTATAACTATAAAATGAAAACATTTAAATCTACGGAATGGGTTGATGAATTACCTGACGGCGATACTACGGAAACATATTATCAGTTTAGTGATGACAGCGATGACGAACATAATCCAGAATTAAATCATATGTAAATCTACATTATTGTATATTATTATTATTATTATTAAAACTTTTTTTTATAACATTTAATTACTTTATAACATTTACTCAAGCACTTTTACAATTACATTTACTTTTTTTATTTGTATATATTTTCATAAAAAAGTCTACATAATAGTAGATAAAAAATTACTAACTATCTACCCTATCTATTCTATTCTAATCTATTTAATAATAATATAACCATTTCTAATTCCATATCCGTGATGTTCTAACAATTTCTCACGAGTGATGTCGGTCTTTTTAGGTCCTAAACTGTGAT
>TARA_R110000822_G_scaffold59736_34_pt1 | contig 18079 bp, 15 predicted proteins | sample TARA_R110000822 | Tara Oceans TARA_R110000822 (sample SAMEA4397666) | marine metagenome | biome: Polar Biome; feature: [SRF] surface water layer (ENVO:00010504); material: water (ENVO:00002006), including particulate matter (ENVO:01000060) such as... | depth 5 m | reverse complement strand
AACTCCCGGTGGCGGTTACTCGATCACTGAGACGGTACCAACGGGCTGGGATTTGACCAGTGCGACCTGTAATAACGGCGAGACCATAGCCAGTATTGATGTTGAACCGGGGCAAACGGTCACCTGTCGATTTGAGAATACCCGACAGGGCGATGTTGACCTGCTGAAATTAGCCAACGGTGTTGAAACAGGATCACCGTTTAATTTCACGTTGAATGGCCCTGGTGTTAATACGTCTGATAACACAACCCCCGTGATTGATTTCGGTTATCCGAATCCTCCTGGTGATAAATGGTTAGTAGCTAACGCTACGTACACTATTTGTGAAACAGGTATACCCGCGGGTACAACATCTCATTGGTTCGTTAACGCTGTTGAGCTCCCATTTGTGGGGGAACAAACCGGTGGTTTGATGGAGGTATATAACCCAGACGATGATGGTCGCCAATATCCCAAGGATGTAGGAAACCGTTGCGTAGATTTCCAAGTAAGCCCAGGAGGAGCCATCGAATTTGAGGTCGATAATAGGACCCCATTGGGTGATGCGAGAACACCGGGTTATTGGAAAAACTGGAGTTCCTGTTCAAAAGGCAACCAATTTGGTAAAGCTGCTAGAGAGCTAGCCGATGGTGTGGATTCACGTCATTACACTCTGGATGAAATATTGACTGCGGCATCTGCTCCACCTCTTGATCCAATTCATGTCGATGGAAATAGCGATATCAATATTGGTCTTTTGGTTCTAATGGGTGACCTAGATGGCGATGTTTACGATGGGACATCAGATACTGATTGTGAAGAGGCTGTTAAGGTCCTTAATTCGCGTGATCAGGTGATAACCAAAGGTAATGGGAAACCTGTAGGTCGGTCTTATGACATATCCTATAAATTGAGTCGTTATCTACTGGCCTTCTTGGCTAATCAAATGTCACAGGCCTACAGTTGCCCATTGGCAACAGATGCGGCTCATGAGGCACAGGAATTACTCGAAGCTATTAGTTTTGAGGGTACTGGTGAGTACTTGGCCAAAGGTGTTATAGGTGGTGATCCAACATTGCAGGAATATGCAAGTTTGGCAAGTATCTATCACGGTATCTTGGGTCAATATGTAGAAAATGATCCCGGGTTAAATTGTGGTAACAGCTTGGATCCTGATGAGGAGTTTCCTCCTGCACCTTAGGGCGTTTTAGAAACTGAAACGGTGGGCAACGCCCACCGTTTTTTTATGTTATGTCATATTTTTTAGTGCGGATGAGTCTTTCTTGTATAAGCGACTGTCCTCTTCTAAATCAAAGGACTAGACTCTGTAGTACAAGGAATAATTATGTATTACGAGTCTTACTTCGAACTCAAGGAAGCACCGTTTTCCATCTCGCCAGACCCCCGTTATCTGTATTTGACACAGAACCACCGGGAGGCTCTGGCTCATCTGCTTTATGGCGTCAGTAGCAATGGTGGTTTTGTATTGCTTACGGGTGAAATCGGCGCGGGAAAAACCACCATTTGTCAGTGTCTTTTGGAGCAGTTGCCAGAGAATACCGAGGTGGCTTATATCCTTAATCCCAAACTTGAGACCTGGGAGTTTCTGGCGGCGATTTGTGATGACTTAGGCATTCTCTACCCCAGTGATAATACCGGACTAAAACTCTATATTGACCTGATACATAAACACTTACTGGCGTCCCATGCTAAGGGCAAAAATACGGTATTGATGGTCGATGAGGCACAAAATCTCAGTCTTGAGCTAATAGAACATTTACGATTATTAACCAATCTCGAAACCCGCGAGAAAAAACTGCTACAAATCATGTTGGTGGGACAGCCAGAGTTGCGTGACAAAATTGCCTTGCCTGAAATGCAGCAAATGGCCCAAAGAATTACGGCCCGTTTTCATCTGGGGCCGTTGTCGAAGCAAGAGGTCGGGTCGTATGTAAGGCATCGTCTGAAAGTGGCCGGGGCCGAGCATGAGCTGTTTGCAAGAGATAGTCTGAAGTGGTTGTGGAAATTTACGGATGGCGTGCCACGGTTAATCAATATTATTTGTGATCGCGCATTGTTAGGTGCTTTTATTTCGAAGCGGGAGAAAGTGAATCATGTGATTCTGGAGCAGGCTGCGCAGGAGGTTCTGGGTAGGACGATGTATGTCCGTAAATCAGTAAGCGCCCATTGGGTTTGGGGAATGGCAGCAGTAATAGTGATGGGGATGGCTTTTGCTGGTGCCTATTACTTCCGGAGTAGCTTGTCGTTCGAAAGCCCACTTATTGAAAATCTGGTTTCAACAGAAAATGTATCGCCAGTGACGTTTTCTGAAAAGCCCTTGCTCAAAGATGTGGAGCCTAAAGAAACAGTGCCAGAAGTTCAGCGCATTGAGCCGGTTGAAACAGATGAGATGGAGGTTATGCCGCTAGAGCCTGTGGTGTTAGAGAAGGTTTCCGATCCGGTAAAAATGCTTCCGGAACCTGATTCGCTAGAGAGACTTCCTGCCCCTGTTTCTGCTCCCGTTACGATTGCCGATCAGTCTCAGTCAGAGCTTCAGTTTCCCGATGATCTATCACCCAAGGCACTGGAGCTATCGGCATTCAGTGCCTTGTTTCGTCGCTGGGATATAAATTACTTACCTGAGTTGGGCGTTAATCCGTGTCAATTTGCTTCAACAGTGGGATTGGGGTGTTTGAGGGGGCAAGGCAATTTGCCCATCCTACAGTTACTGAATAGACCTGCACTGGTCACGCTATATGATCAGCTAGGTAGAGGTTTCCCTGCTTCGTTTCTGGGCGTTAGTGGAAGTGGGCAAGACATTGTTCTGGCGTTAGGTGGTGAAGTGCAGCGGGTGCCGATCACATCGTTGGCTAATTGGTGGTACGGTGAATATTTAGTGTTGTGGCAGATGCCCACCGAGTATCAGTTTCCATTAAAAGTGGGTGCCTCGAGTGGTACGGTTGTCTGGTTACTGCAACAATTGGGTGAGACTATCGGGGGTACAGGTGAAAATACAGATAACCAAACGTATTCTAAGGAGCTTGAGAGCAAGGTGAAATTATTTCAGCGTAGTAATAGCCTGATACCCGATGGTGTTGTTGGGCCGAGAACCATTATCGCGCTGAATAACCAGTCTGACGCAAAACTGCCCAAGCTCAGTACGACGATAATGGAATAGCGCAATGTCCTATATATTAGAAGCCCTAAAAGAATCGCAACGTAGCCGGGATAATCAGCCAGTTCCGGATATCAGTACGATTCAGGTATCACCAGAGCTTGATAGTGAACCTGAAAGGACCAATAGACGAAGACTGATTGCGATATTAGTACTGATCGTTGCCTTGGGTGCTGGTGGTGGCTGGTGGTTTGCTGGTCAGCCTGGTGAAAAAATACAGCCGCATGCCGAGCAACAACACATTTCGGTCGAAGAGGTTCAGATTTCCAGTGTTCAGGTTTCAGGTATTCAGGGTTCAGCTATTGACGAGGTTGTGGTTCCCTCCGTTGCGGTGACAGAGATAGCCCCCGAGTCTGAGCCCTTAATCATGATTGATGAGGCGCCGCCAGCCATTGTTGATCAAGAGCCGGCTGTCGTTAATGAGGTTGTGGCTGAAAAGCAAATAGTTAAGCCACCAGTAGTTAAGCCACCAGTAGTTAAGCCCGTAGTTAAATCAGTCCCTGCCGAGGTTGTAGCTGTTGAAGAGACGCCAGTGCAACCGATACTGTTGGAGGAGGTAACTGAGGTTGTTGCCATTCCGGCAGCTGAACCAGAAGCTGAGGTAGTTGTCCTCCCTGAAATTCAGTCGGAAATTCAGTCGGAAAAACAAGTTGCGGTTGAAGAGGTGCGGCCCGAGCAGATGGCAGCAGCCACTGAAACTCAGGCAGAGATGGTGGCCGCAGTATCTGATGTTGTGGATGAGTCACCCACGGAGCTTGCCGTAACGTTGCCTGAGGCTGAGCAGCCGGTAGGGGAAGAGCGGGTTCCCCATTACCGCGAATTACCGTTTGATATTCAGCAGGAGGTGCAAGGTGTTCACTTTTCTGTGCATATTTTTTCGCCGAATCCAGCGCGCAGGTTTGTCAAAATCAAGGGTGTTGTTCATCGAGAGGGGAGCGAGGTTACTCCGGGACTAATTTTGGATGAAGTGACACAGAATGGCGCTATTTTTACCTATCGAGACTACCGTTTCTGGATGCCTGTACAGTAATGCTGACTTTTGTGTGAGCGTTAAATAGAGGGCGTTTTAAAGTACCTTTCCGCAATTGAGTATACATTTTGGGTCAAACAGTTGCTTCAATTGGTGCATCACATCAATTTCAACCTCATTGCGACTGAAGTGCAGATAGGGTTTTTTCTCCAGACCTATTCCATGCTCTCCAGAGATGGAGCCTCCTCGGCTTTTCAGGGGTTCGTAGACGGCGTTCTCAACAGCGGCTTTTCTAGTCGCGGTCTCCTCCCCCAGTTGTACCGCCACATGCAGGTTACCGTCACCGAGATGCCCTAGCGTTGCAACAAACTGACCTCCATTGATGGCATTAAGGTTTTTCTGCATCTCTGTTAGATAACATTCCATTTCGCCAATGGGCAAGCTGACATCAAATAGCACCATCGGGTGATAGGACATTAATGCGGAAATATTATCTCGAATAGCCCACATGGCTTGCTGCTGTTGACCCGATTCAGCCAATACGGCATCGACAATCAGGTGTTCTGACATGGCCGTTTCCAAAGCCTGTAAAAACTGCTCGCTATCAGTTGTTTGATGAGCGCCAGTGCCTTCAATCAGAATATAGAAAGGGTAGTTGTCGGGCAGTGGTGGTTGGCCCATATTACTGCCACGGCAGGCGATGGCATAGTAACTTTGCCACAGGGTTTCAAAGGCACTGAGTTTACCTCCCAGTGATGTTTCCATGTGGTTGAGTAGCTTTGGCATCTTGGCAAACTGGTCGGTAGCAACCAGTGCCGATGTACACACAGGCATTCTTGGGCGCAACCGCAAGTTGGCTCGCGTGATGATACCCAGAGTCCCCTCGCTGCCAATAAATAAATGTTTGAGGTCGTACCCCGCATTGTTTTTTAACATTTGGTTCATTGAACTAAGAATGCGGCCATCTGCCAGGACGACCTCCAGCCCAAGCACTTGTTCTCGTGCCATTCCATAGCGGATCACCTGATTGCCTCCCGCATTGGTGGCGATATTGCCGCCAATGGTCGCGGTGCCACGTGCACCCAGATCTAGGGCAAAAAATAGGTCATTGGTTTCAGCCGTTTCTTGTACCGTTTGTAGAGAAACCCCTGCCTGAACAGTCATGGTTCGGTTGGTAATATCTACCGATTCAATAGCAGTCATTCTTTCCATTGAAATGGCCAGCTCATTTTCCCCAGTGGTGCAGCCTCGTGTCATATTGGTGCAACCACCATGGGTCACCACTTTTTGTCCTTGGGCATAACAGAGCTTCATGACCTCGCTGAGTTCTTTGGTATTTGTCGGGCGGATAATCGCGGGAGCCAAGCATTCTTGCGCGCCCCATCCATCGGTAGCCCTAGTACTTCTTCCCTCAACGAGAACACCTTTAGGGCCTAGCAGCGCCAAAATTTTATCTAATATATGGAGCATTATTGCCTCTTCTCGATAATAGCTTGCATGGCGGTCACCGCTTCATCGGAGCAGAGGCGCTCATGAAAAAGGTTTGCCTCACGAGTAATGCGTTCATTCAATGGTTCTATAACTTGTCGGAGTAGCATCTTGGTTTGTTGTAGGGCTTTGGCTGGTTTTGCCGCCAGTTTCTCGGCAATAATTTTGGCATTCTTTAGTAATTGTTCTGGTTCGCAGACGCCGTTAATGAGTCCCGCTCTCTGGGCTTTCTCTGCATTAAAGGGTTCGCCAAGCATGAGTAATTCTGCAGCCAATTGGTTGCCAGCCAGGTTAGGTAATAACAGGGTAGAGCCAAATTCTGGTACTAAGCCAAGATTCACAAAAGGCAGTATAAATGTAGTGCGATCCGTGCAGTAAACAAGATCACAGTGCAATAGCATAGTGGTGCCGATTCCCACCGCAAAGCCATCTACCGCAGCAACAACCGGTTTGGTGCAGCTGGCCAGCGCCTGAATAAAATCACCTAAAGGGCTAGTGAGAATTTCAGTGGGGTTTTTTAGGAAATCATTGAGGTCATTTCCGGCTGAAAAATTATTGCCGCCAGTAATAAGAACTGACTTGATACTGTGGTCATTAGTGGCTTTATTAAATGCATTGGCCAGTACGGTATACATTTCCTGGGTCAGGGCATTCTTCTTGTCCGGGCGGTTGAGAAAAATACTCAGAATACGATCTGTTAACTCAAGCCTTACATGTTCAGTCATGGGTATTTCCAAGCCTTGAAAGGTATAAGGTAAACAGTATCCTTCGCTGGTCGTGGTGGCAACTGGTGATGAGATGAAGCAGTTTTTTTAACAGGATGGAGCGTAGCTTTCCTCAAATGCTTTGATAAAATCATTGAGTAAATGATGGGGTAAATTGTTAATGCCTGCGGCGGCCTCTCTGCCACCGCCAGTGGGGAATTGTCGGCAAAGGTCAGCGGCACCTTTCTTGTTGTTCAAGGGCGCACGTACGCTCACCAAATAGTGGCCATTGCTCTTATCGGTTAATACGGCGTGGGCCCGATTCGGGTGATCATTGGTTAGATTGTTACTAAAAACACCACTGACACGTCTGGCCCAAGGCTGGTTGGGCAGGGAGAATATCGCTGTTTGTGTGGTGGCGCTGTCCGGTTTAATATTTTTGGCAGAGGACATATCTGCGTGATAGCCATTCTCGAGCTTATCGAAGTGCTCAGGGCTACCACTGATAAAGTCCAGTGGGTTGGAGTAGGTACTGACAAGCTTAAATAGCTCGTCGGGCTTAAAGTGCAAATCGTCAAGATTCGACCCGTAGCCGTTATAGTTAATATAGATACCGAGATTTTGCAGTTTTCTTAGCTCGACTTCATTGATATCTAGATTTTTGGCGAGGCCCTGAGCGCTTTTGTTCAGGTTGTCACCAAAGGCACCGACCACGGCCCAGGCTGTATGGGCACCGTTGAGGTGATTATTGATCAGTAAACTGGTACAGACGTCGGATGCTTCGTTGATGATAGCGGTTAGCTTGGGTGAAACCGGAATGTCTCCAGAAAAGTGATGATCCACATAAAAAATATCTGCACCGGCGGCCAATAGCCGTGCTAAGTCAGTACCGTTTTTATCCATAGATATATCGAGGACAGTGACCCGGTCACCACGTTTAGCGTTAACGTGTTTTAGCAGATTGATATCCCGTTTTACCCCAGTAATGAGTGTAGCTTCACGGGGCTCGGCTAACCTGAGTTGGGTGAGGGCACAGATGCCATCAGCATCACCATTAAACACATCGAAATCGGGCATTGTGCTACCGGCCATTGGGGTAAAAAAAGTATGAGGGATAAAAAGTATAAGGAATAAAAACTGCTGAGAGTAGGGGGTGCATCTACACCCCCTAACTTCGTGCTAGTTATCCGTTTTCAGATTGATAGTAGTCCATCAGAATTTTGGCAACTTCAGGGCGAGAAAACTCGGGAGGCGGAGCAATACCTTCTCCCAGTATCTGACGGACTTTGGTGCCGGAAAGGATAACAAAATCGTCTTTTTCATGGTCTTTTGCTTCGTTCATCATCACTACCCGGTTTAGCTTTTTGGAGTAGGCGGTGTGGTCAGCACGGAAGATTTCAATATCCAATGCGCCAGCGGGCACTTTTTCATCGAAGATTGTTTGTGCATCAAAAGCACCGTAGTAGTCGCCAACACCTGCGTGGTCACGACCTACAATCAAGTGCGTAGCGCCCATGTTTTGACGGAAAACGGCGTGGAGAACGGCTTCGCGTGGCCCAGCGTAGAGCATGTCAAAACCGTAGCCCGTTACCATGACTGAATTTTTCGGGAAGTAGAGTTCTACCATTTTGCGGATACAGGCATCGCGGACGGGTGCAGGAATATCCCCTTTTTTTAGCTGTCCTAGCAGCATATGAACTACGACACCATCGGCGCCAAGGCGCTCCATGGCCATGCGGCAAAGCTCTTCATGGGCGCGGTGCATCGGGTTTCGTGTTTGGAAAGCCACCACTCTTTCCCAACCGCGTTCGGTGATTTCATTGCGGATTTCTACTGCGGTACGGAACGTATCCGGAAAATCGTTCTGGAAATAGCTAAAGCTTAATACCTGGATTTTGCCAGAGATTAAGTAATTACCCAGGCTGGTAAAGGTCGCTACACCGGGGTGTTCCGGGTCAAGTGTGCCAAAAATCTCCTTGGCCATTCCTTGAATCTGCTCATCGGTGACGGTTTCTATCTTATCTACGTCCATGATGGCCATTACCGGATTACCCTCGGTATCGGGGTCGCGTAGGGCAATTTGCGAGGCGCCTTCAATACCGCTGATGTCATGGGACAGGTTGATGACAGGCGTAGGCCAGAACAGACCATCAGTGGTGTGCAGATTTTCAGCAACACTCAGTGAGTCAGCCAAATTCATGTAGCCTTCGAGTGGATTAAAGTAACCAGCCCCCAGCATCACAGCATTCGCAGCCGCAGCAGAGTTGAGCATCAGCGTAGGTAGAGACTCTGCTTCGTGCATAAGTTGATGATGTTTTTCCGTATCGTATACAAATAACGGGTTCAATGTGTCTGAGCCGTGGGGCTTAATCACTATGGATTCTCCTGTGGTTGGGCTTGGCTATTTATTTCGTTAGTCGGACGTTTGATTAATGGGGTGGCTATATGACGAGAAGCTACCTGCCCGCCAGAAATCCCTTACTCCAGAAAACCATTGTTTTCAAGGTAGTGGATAATGATCTCAACTTCTTCATTCAGCATCATTTGGTCGGTATGTAAATGAATTTCAGGATTTTCCGGGGCTTCGTAGGGGTCGTCAATACCTGTGAAGTTTTTAATTTCTCCGGAGCGAGTTTTTTTATGAAATAACCTCTAGGTTATTTGACCCAGTGATGCGCGGACTGTCAGAAAGGCATATTTCGTCGCTCAAGAGACTCACCAAAACGCTGTTTATTTCTAGCGTAATTGGCGCACCCGAGAGGATTCGAACCTCTGACCTCTGCCTCCGGAGGGCAGCGCTCTATCCAGCTGAGCTACGGGTGCCTTAGAGGCCGCAATAGTATAGGTTTCGCTTTCATTAGTCTATTTCTGGGACGGCAGCTCCAGCCAGAATTTGTTTTGCTTTCAGGGTTGTGCCATGAGTTATACTTAGGGTCAAAGTCACTAATGAATGAAAGGTTAGAATGTCAGTAAACGTGGGATTAAAGAGCCTAGTTGTCCTTGGATTGTGCCTGCTTTCAGGTTGTTCCTTGTTTCAGTCCCAGAGTTCTGTTCCAGCGGTGCAGGTGTGCCCACTACCTCCGGCGTGCCCTGTTTGTAAGCCGACGATGTTATGTCCCGCACCTAAGGTGATTGAGAAGGTTCCCGCACCTAAGGTGATGGACAAGGTTGTTGTTAGCCCCATCCAAAACCAGCCATCTGAGAATCAATTGAAGCCCGAGTTGAAAACGGCTGGCAAGTTAAACTTGCCTATTGTTGGAGGAGTAGAGTTGGTGCTCGTTGAGCCATCGGGTATTAAATATGAAGCGCGCATTGATACAGGGGCCGAATCTTCTTCTGTTCATGCAGAAAGTATTCAGCTGATCGAGCGGGATGGAAGGCGCTATGTTCGGTTTTCACTGATAAACCCCGAGACCCGAGAGTTGGTAGAGATGGAAAGGCGCTTGCGGCGAAAGGTATTAATCAAGCAGCAGCTGGGTGAGTCGGAGCGCCGGTATGTGGTTAAACTATGGATGACACTTGGTAAAATTAGGGAGTTGGTGGATGTCACATTGTCTGATCGGACCGATTTCGAGTATCCTGTTTTGGTAGGGCGCAATCTTCTGACGGATACTGCCATTGTAGATGTCAGTCTCCAGCACACGCTGAAGTAACGAATCATGTCTTCACGATTACAAATCAGTTTGGTGGCCGGGATATTAATTGCCCTTGGTTTAGGGCTGGCCCTCTATAAGAAAATTGAACTTGGTTTCCCTCTATTGCCCGGTCAGCGGCAGGTCGTTTGGACCCTGGAATCGAAAATCAGTTTTATACCAGCGGGTGGCCCCATAGAGATTTCTCTGGCTCTACCCAGTTCGCAGGCTGGGTGGGTAGTGTTAGATGACCACTTTGCCTCATCTGGTTTTGGTTTTACAGTGATGGCTTCAAATGGCGATAGGCATGCCCAGTGGACGCGACAGTCGTTGGATCGCTCGACAACACTCTATTACAAACTACAAATCTACCGGGCTGATAATGTGGGTTTGGGCGGTGGCCCAGTGCCTGACATTGAGCCGCCTGAGTTAACCACTGACCGTCAAGCGGCCATGGAGCGGGTAGTGGCGTCGTTACAAGAGCGTTCTTCGGGTTCCGTCAGCTTTACAGCCTTGCTACTGCAGCAATTGGTGCAGGAACAAATGGACCAGGATGCCGCGTTCTTGTTTGGTAGCCGGGAGGAGAGCAAGCTGGCGGTGGTGATGGATGTGCTGGCTTTTGCGGGTATCCCCTCACAGCGGGTGCGAGGGGTCTTTCTGGAGGATGGTCGTCGCCGCCAGCAAATCAATAGTCTGGTTGAAGTCTTTGATGGAAAACATTGGACTATTTTTGACCCAACAACAGGGCAGCCGGGATTGCCGGAAAACTTCTTTGTTTGGCGACGGGGAGGAACCTCGGTTCTGGATGTGGTGGGGGGCCTTAGCTCTCAGCTGGAATTTGCCATCGTTAAGAATACGCTTCCAATAAAAACTGTGCTGTTTATGGAGCAGCAAGTAGGCGAGCAACCGTTGTTGGATTTCTCGATATATTCCTTGCCAGTGGAACATCAGGGGGTGTTTAAGGGGCTGTTACTGATTCCGGTGGGAGCCTTGGTGGTCGTGCTGCTCCGAGTTTTGATTGGCATTCGAACCTCGGGTACTTTTATGCCGATTTTGATTGCCTTGGCCTTTATTCAGACCACGCTGCTAACGGGGTTGATTATCTTTTTGGCGGTAGTTGGCGCAGGTTTATGGATTCGCTCTTATCTGTCACACCTCAATTTATTGCTGGTCGCAAGAATCACTGCGGTGGTTATCGTGGTTATTTTGTTAATGGCGGCACTCAGTATTGTGAGTTACAAGTTTGGCTTTAATCAGGCGCTGACAGTGACATTTTTACCGACCATCATTCTTGCCTGGACCATTGAGCGAATGTCTATTCTTTGGGAAGAGGAGGGTGGCCACGAGGTGTTAATACAGGGAGGCGGTAGCTTGCTGGCTGCAGTTTTGGCCTATCTTTTGATGTCCACAGCATTGGTTGAACACCTGAGCTTTAACTTTCCAGAATTGATGATTAGTTTACTCGGTGTTGTACTGCTGATAGGGAAATATACGGGCTATCGACTGACGGAGTTGTACCGATTTCGTGACCTGAGCAGGCCCGATAAATGAAGTGGATTTCACCACGAGAATTGCGAGAACAAGGTGTTCTCGGTATGAACAGCCGCAATGTTGATTATATAGGTCGTAGTAACGATCGCAGTCGTTTCCCATTGGTGGATAATAAACTGAAAACCAAGCAGATGGCTCTAGAGCATGGCATGCCTGTCCCCCTTCTGTTCGGTGTAGTAAGGACTCAGCACGCAGTGCAGGCTCTGGAACAGATGCTGGAGGGGTTGGAGAAGTTTGTTATCAAGCCAGTCCAAGGTAGTGGGGGAAAAGGTATTCTGGTGATAACCCAGCGTCGTGGTGATGATTTTGTTAAGTCTACCGGTGCCGTTCTGAATTTGAGGGAGGTAAAGCGTCATACCTCTAACATCCTGAGTGGGTTGTATAGCTTGGGTGGTCGTCCCGATGTGGCGATGATTGAAGATATGATCGAGTTTGATCAGATGCTGAGCAACTATAGTCACGAAGGCGTGCCCGATATTCGGGTAATTGTTTATCACGGGTTTCCGGTGATGGCTATGCTGCGCTGTTCTACACACGCCTCAGATGGCAAGGCTAATTTGCATCAGGGTGCTGTTGGGGTCGGTGTTGATATTGTCTCCGGACATAGCCTCTATGCCATTCAGCATAACAAAAAAGTTGAGCAGCATCCTGACACAGGGTTTCGCTTTGATGAGCTGGTAATGCCGCATTGGGATGAAGTTCTTCACCTGGCTGCAGGCTGCTATGGAATGACAGGGCTCGGATATTTTGGTGCAGATATTGTGCTGGATCGAGACAGTGGGCCAGTGATTTTGGAACTCAATGCTCGACCCGGGTTGGCGATCCAGATTGCCAATCAAGTCGGTTTAAGAAAGCGTTTGCAGATGATCGATGATCTACGGCCTATGGAGAGGGATGTAGATGAGCGTGTCAGTCTAGCAAAACAGATGTTTGGTGTGACCATGGTCTAACTATTTGGTTTAACTGCTATTGGGCTCGGTCTAGTCCCTCCTCAGTACTTTGAAACTTTCCTTGAAACAGCGTTCACGGTTACCGCTTATACCGCTATAATACTCCACAGACTTTTTAATGCGGCATATATTGACCGCTAATACGAATAATCCGGAGGCGAGAATGAGCCAATTGAAGAAAGCAGGTATTGTTGCTGTTGCACTGACCCTAGTGTTGGGTGTTGCAGGTTGTAGCTCTGAGAAAGAAGAGCTGAACCTTACTGCGCAGCAAGAGAAGGAAATGTCTGAGCGCCTGGCCCCTGCAGGTAAAGTGGTACTGGAAAAAGATGTTGCTGTTGCAGCACCTGCCGTCGCTGCTGGCCCCCGTTCTGGAGAAGATGTATATAACAAGAGCTGTACCGCATGTCACTCCACTGGTGCAGCTGGTGCGCCTAAAGTCGGTGTGGCTGCTGATTGGACTGCCCGTATTGGTCAAGGTCTAGAAACGCTTTATGCCAATGCGATTAATGGAATACGTGGCATGCCGGCAAAAGGCTTGTGCATGAATTGCTCCGAAGATGAAGTGAAGGCCACAGTTGATTACATGCTGGAACAGAGCAAGTAACCTTCTAGTGAATTAAGAAACGGTCTAGTGAATAAAAAAACCGCGCTTTTAGCGCGGTTTTTTTTGGCCCAGATTGCTAGTATGTCCTTGTCTGCCAGTATGGCCCTGATAGTCAGTAAGGCCCAGCCTATTTAGTCGGGTGAGATTAATATTTCATTGGGTTGAAAGCAGGGTTAAAAAACGTGGTTCCAGGCCAAGAGAGTAAAGAGGTAGCATCAGCGTTATGCCTTCGTGTCATGGTTTGATTCTGGCTGGAGGTCTGTCTACCCGAATGGGGACAGACAAGTCTCAGTTGTGCCGTAATCAACAGACAATGCTGGAATATACAGAGTCTTTGTTGCAGTCCCTTGGACTTGACGTTCTCGTCAGTGGGGGTGATGTTGGTATCCCTGATGTGGTTCCTCAGTTGGGGCCACTTGGTGGCGTCTATACGGTAGTTAATAAATGCCAAGTGGAAGGACTGTTAGTAGAGGCATTACTAATTGTACCTGTGGATATGCCACTACTCACGCCAGCAGTACTACAGCACCTTATTCGTACGGGTGAAATGTCGGGAGCTGCAGTCTGCTACGAGGGTTGTTATTTGCCGCTGTATTTGCCCGTCAATGAGGTACTATCAAATTACCTTGCAGAGGTGTTTGCCGAAGGGTCAACCTTGCCGCGTTCTGTAAAAAAGTTACTTACTGCAGTGAATGCGGAGCAATTGCCAGTGACTGAACCAACGTCTCTGGTGAATACCAACACCCCGGAAGAATGGCTTTCAATAAAATCCTTGGTTGGGGGTGATGATGCTGAGTGATAGAGAAAAAAAGCGCTATAGCCGGCACCTGCTCTTAGCTGATATTGGTGAAGCGGGGCAGTTAAAACTATCTCAGTCTAAGGTGTTAATTGTCGGCCTAGGCGGGCTAGGTTCGCCCGTGGCGTTGTATCTAGCGGCGGCGGGTATTGGCAAACTACTGTTGGCTGATGGCGATAGTCTTGATATTACCAATCTACAAAGACAAATACTGTTCGATACAGATAGTGCTGGAGAGCAGAAGGCAGAGTTAGCTGAAGAGAGATTGTCAGGATTGAATCCAGAGATTGAGTTGGAGGCGATTGACCAGGCTCTGACCGAGGAAGACCTAGAGGAATATGTACCTGAGGTGGACTTGGTTCTGGATTGCAGTGATAACCTTGAAACACGCAAGGCGGTCAATCGAGTATGTGTCTCGCAGGGCACCCCATTGCTTTCTGCTGCCGCCATTCGTTGGGAAGGGCACTTGATGATGTTTGACTTCCGTCAGCCAGAAACGCCCTGTTATGAATGTTTATACCCACCTAATGCCGCTGAGCCAGTATTGAACTGTAGCACTAGTGGTGTTGTTGGCCCGTTGCTGGGTATTTTGGGTTCCATGCAGGCATTGGAAGCCATTAAGTTATTGTTGGGTATGAAGTCAGACATCAATGGAAAGCTGATGATGTTTGATGGAAAACACCATCAGTGGCAGAGTTTTCGTATTCAGAAAAAACCCAGCTGCCCTGTCTGTAATACCCATTAAAAGCAGAAATGGATTGAGGGCATCTTTAAGTTTTTATCGTATTAATCAATTGAAAATAAATATATTTATTGTTTTTTTAATCTTGTTTGTTGGGTGTTTATAACAGATGAATCGATAAAAAATCTTGATAAAAGGACTGACCAGTCCATAATATTTCCCATGACATACGGAAGACCTAGAGAATTTGACATCGATCGTGCGCTGGAAGCCGCTACCCAGCAGTTCTGGTTGACGGGCTATGAAGCGACGTCGCTTCATAATTTACTTCAGAAAATGAGCCTATCCAAAAGCAGTCTATATCAGACATTTGGCAATAAACACGAACTCTTTGTTCGCTGTCTTGATCACTACCAGCAGACCATGGTTAACGTGCTGAATGAACAGCTGAACAAGAGTGCCTCTATCAAACAATTCTTGAGTGACTTTCTTGAGGATGTCATTTCTGAGGCAAAAACCCGTGGCATACGAAAGGGCTGCTTTCTGGTTAATACAGCAAATGAATTATCCCAGCGAGATACCGGTATTGCTGAGGCTGTTTCTACGGGTACTGCTAATGTAGCCAACGTCTTTCGATGTGCTATACAGCGAGGAAAAGAACAGCAGGAAATCAGCTCGACACTCCCTACAGAGAGCTTGGTCGATTACCTGATGATCTCTGTTAGTGGGCTCAGAACTATGATCAAAGCCGGTGCAGAAATAAAATCACTTAAACCCGTCATTAATCTAATGATACATACGATTTCAATAGATAAAAGTGATGAGAGGCACGCGAGCCTATAGCTAGAAATTAAATATACAGCGTTTGATATATTTTTTTGACCACTTATGGACTAATCAGTCCTAATTATTTAAACAGAGGAAAGTAGCATGAAATCAGAATACAAAATTTCATTAGCGCCAATCACTATTGAGGCTGCCGGTGATTCAGTAAAAGGTACTTTGGAACAACAGCAAGCCAATTTTGGTTTTTTGCCCAACATGTACCAGACCATGGCTAATGCGCCAGCAATACTGAAAACGTACTTGTTTGGTTATGAGCAGTTTCGTACTGAGACTGAGTTTTCCTCAGTTGAGCAAGAAGTTATTTTTATGGTGATTAGTCGTGAAAATGGCTGCGAGTACTGTGTCGGGGCCCATAGTTTTATTGCGGACAATATGTCTGGCGTGCCAATTGAGGTAACGGATGCCATACGTGAAGGCCGTGTCATTGATGATGTAAAACTAGAGGCTTTAGCTAGTTTTACCAGGACGATATTGAGCACAAGGGGTTTACCAACAAAAGCAGAAGTAGAAGCGTTTGTTGAAGTGGGTTACACCGAACGTAATATTCTGGAAATTATATTGGCCATTTCAGTAAAAACGCTCAGTAATTATTCTAATCATCTATGCCAGCCTGAGTTGGATGTCGTTTTTTCAAGCCGTGCGTGGAGTGAATAGAAAACATTTTTGTATGTGTAAATAATCAGAAAAAAGCCCGGTGGAATTATCCGCCGGGCTTAAGAGGTTGGCATCTAACTTAAATGCCATTTTAGGAGGGGAAATTAAAATTTAACGGTCACTTGTAACCACGCCTTTTGAGTATCGGTACCAAAATCATCGGCATTGTAGTTAGCGTATTTAAACAGCAAGTGAACATTTTTATGGACTTGTTTGGCAATGACTAAATCTACTTCATCACCGTAGTCTGCGCTTCCTTCGTCGGCTTCAAAGTCATGGTAGATAACACCAACTTTTGCACCTAAGATATTGGTAAAGACGGAAGCATACATATCCTCAATACCGTCTCCTGGGGTAGTCAGGAACTTGTCCGCGAAGCCCTGAAATTTGTGCAGGGTAGCAAGTGGTGTTTGAAAAGCGCCTTTATCGTCATCAGCACCCAGCACTTCATAGCCCAGTTTGCCGGTTACACCTTTTACTTCGATACCCGCTTCGAGTGTGTAGTAGTCGGCGTCAAAGCTTTTGGTGCTGTCTTTATAGTCAGATTGGCGCGCATATTCAGCGGTGTAGAGGAACTTGGTCTCATTACCTTGCGAACCGGTAAACCGAGCACCAAATGTTTGGGTGGATGCATCAGGTATATCGTCAACATCGAGTAAGTAGGCATATCCAGATAATGTGCCGAACCCGAAGCCTTTATAGTTCGCGTTGAAGATATGGGCTTCAGTCTCCAAATTTGAATTTGCTGCCGGGGTACCATTACGGCCGTCATCAGGTCCAAAAATACGTTCTACATTCTGGACATAAGCGTAGAAAGCAGTGGTGTCAGAAAGAGAGGTGTTGACTACCGTCACACCATCGTAAGTTTGCTCATTTTGGCGCCAGCCAACGCCACCGACAAATCGCTGATTGTCGAGGTTGATTCTTTGGCGACCGAATTTTAATGTGGTGTCATCGATACCAGTGTAAGCAACCCAAGCTTGGTTGAACGCGGTGCCGTCTGTGTCCGCCACTACTCCACGGTCAGTGTTACTGTTATGAAGATCATCGTAATTATCGCTGCCAACACGCGAGACGTTGTCAACTTCAAGTTGAACCTGAAAGTTTTTGTAAGCCTGAGTTGTATAGGTTAGGCGGGAGAGCAGCGTTGAAGCGTGGCCTTCATCAGGACGGGCATCGTCATCTACATTTTCAAAACGATAGCGAAAACTAAAATCCACCTTGCCCCCTTTTAGGGCCTCTTCCAACGTTAACGCTTCATCAGCGAACGTTTGGCCTGATAAACCTAAAACGATCGCAGCAATGGCGATGGCAAGTTTAGATGTTGGGCCTTTAGCAACAGCATTTTTCATGAGTGTATTCCCCAATACGTAGCAAATCATTTGAGTTGCCACTAAAGTGGTAGTGTTCCTGCCACCTTGGTGGTAACTTATTGTTTCTGAAGTGTTTTATAACGCTTCAGTGCCAAATTAGCAGCTCTTTCACGAAAGATGCTTGACCTTGGTCAACGAATCTTCAGGCTCGACATTTAAACTAGCACATAGTTGAGATGTGTTTGTAAAATGACAAACCGCGAACTACTCTGGCAGTGTTTAGTAAGTAAGTAATGGGCCATAAGAATGTCGTTAACTGGTGTATCTCCGCTAACCGATAAATTCGGGCGGACCGTCAACTACCTCCGACTGTCGGTGACAGACCGTTGCGACTTTCGTTGTATCTACTGTATGTCCGAGGATATGACCTTCTTGCCCCGTCAACAATTACTAACCCTAGAAGAAATGGCCTTTCTTAGTCGGGCCTTTGTGGCGTTGGGGGTGAACAAAATCCGTCTCACTGGTGGCGAGCCGCTGGTGCGGAGGAACGTACAGTCACTGATTAGCAATCTAGGTAAACTCGATGGGTTGGATGAGTTACTACTTACCACCAATGGTTCCCAGCTAGAACAGATGTCCCCTCAGCTAGCCGAAGCGGGTGTCTCCCGCATTAATATCAGTATCGACTCCCTCTGCCCCGAGCGTTTTGCCGCCATAACCCGTACCGGTAAGTTG
>TARA_R110000822_G_scaffold159476_40_pt1 | contig 18402 bp, 16 predicted proteins | sample TARA_R110000822 | Tara Oceans TARA_R110000822 (sample SAMEA4397666) | marine metagenome | biome: Polar Biome; feature: [SRF] surface water layer (ENVO:00010504); material: water (ENVO:00002006), including particulate matter (ENVO:01000060) such as... | depth 5 m | reverse complement strand
TATCCAATAAGAAACGAAGTCAGGCGGGTGATGCCTCAGCCATTTTCGATTTGACAATCAATGCCTTCGTTGACGACAAAATTCTGTCAGAAAACAAACTGGAGCTTGCACAGCTAACAACGAGCTTGACCTGGATGCAGACCGATGATGCCGGAGTATGCGCTCTATGCGCCTGTGATATTCCCATTGGCCGGTTAAAAGCCGTTCCTAGTACCCGCTTATGTGTGGCGTGTGCAGACAACAAAAAAGATTAAATTCAAGGTTTACAACTAACTATGCATACGATTGAAAAAATTGGCGGCACATCGATGATTGATTACTCGTCGGTTCGAGACAACATCATCCTTAGAGGCGGTGGAAAAGACCTCTACCAGCGTGTGTTCGTGGTTTCAGCTTATGGTGGTATTACAGATCAGTTATTGGAGCATAAAAAAAGCGGTCAGCCCGGTGTTTATGGTTTGTTTGCCAGTGGTATGGAGGATCATAGCTGGTCAGAGAAGTTTGAAGAGCTGACTGCCCAGCTACGCAACATAAATCAGCAACTGTTTGGCGATAGTGAGCGTCTCCTGCAGGCGAATAGCTTTTTGGATGAGCGGATGGAAGTCGCCAGGCAATGTTTGTTGGATTTACAGAGCCTTTGTCAACACGGGCACTTTGCTCTGGAAGCCCACCTAGGAACGGTCAGAGAGATGCTGGCTAGTATCGGTGAAGCGCATAGTGCCTGGAACACGGCTAAGCTGTTGAAGCGAGATGGTGTTAATGCTTGTTTTGTAGATCTGACGGGGTGGCGTGCTAGTAAACATATATCACTGGATGAACGTATTCGAGAAGCCTTTGCTAACATTAATCTCAGTAAGCAGCTTCCGATCGTTACTGGTTACGCCCATAGCGATGCAGGCTTGATGACCTCATTCGATCGTGGTTATAGCGAGATGATATTTAGTCGTTTGGCGGTCTTAACGCAAGCTAAGGAAGCCATTATTCATAAAGAGTTTCATCTCAGCAGTGCAGACCCTTGTCTGGTTGGTAAGGGCAAGGCTGTTCCTATTGGCAGAACTAACTACGACGTAGCTGATCACTTGGCTAATTTGGGCATGGAAGCGATTCATCCTAAGGCAGCCAAAGGACTGAGACAAAACAACATTCCTCTTCGCGTTAAAAATACCTTTGAGCCAGAACATACAGGAACACTGATCACCGGTAACTATGTGAGCAATTCCCCTTGCGTAGAAATTATTGCTGGCTGTAAAGGCGTTTATGCACTGGAGTTATTTGATCAGAATATGGCCGGTAGCATTCATGACTATGATTTCGAGGTGCTGGCGATCATAAAGCGCTTCCATGCCCAAATTGTTTCCAAAGATATTAACGCCAACACATTAACGCATTTTTTGTCCACCAACTTGAAAACAGTAAAGCGCATTCAGGCTGCCGTTGAGGAGGAGTTTCCAGAAGCAGAACTCAATCAGCGGAAGGTGGCTATCGTGTCTGCCATTGGTAGTGATATGCAGATGCCGGGTATTTTGGCTAAAGCGGTGCAGGCCTTAGCCAGCAATAATATCCGTGTGCTGGCGGTGCATCAATCGATGCGTCAGGTTGATATGCAGTTTGTCGTGAGTGAGTCGGATTACGGTGTAACGGTCAAGAGTTTGCATGCGGCCTTAGTCGAAGTGCACGACCATGGGAGGGCGATATGTCTCGCCTCCTAGCAACGGTTATTTTGCTCTCTTGCACTTTATCCGCGCCTTTATTGGCTGAAATTGCGGATAAAAAAAAAGCGCAGAACGTAGTTGAGTCATTAGGAAAGCCTCTCTATTCACCCTTTGTCGAGCGCTATGTGCTGGATGAACTCAAGCAGCTACGTACCGATCAAGCACAAACGAAACAAGAGCTGATCCAGCAGATTGTAGATAGGGAGCATCAGTCGGTCGATCGCGGGGTCAGCTATGCCACGGATACGATAACCTATTTTTTCTATTTGATTGCGGCGGCAACATCTGTATTGGTGCTGGTCGGCTGGACCTCAATGAGGGATATTAAGGAGCGCGCTCATTCCTTCGTAGACGAAGAAATCTCCAAATTGATCAATGAATATGAAAAACGCTTAGCAATGATCGAAAAGCAATTACAGCAAAAAACCAAGCATATTGATGAAAATCGAGAAGAGATCGAGCGAACACAGGAAGTTCAATCACTTTGGTTGCGCGCGCAACAAGATTCGTTTCCTGCTAATAAAATCATTATCTATGACGAGATTTTGAAAATTCGTTATGAAGATTGCGAGGCGATGACGTATAAAGCCGATGCCGTATTAGAGTTAAATGAGCCGCAGTGGGCCGCTAATTTGTGTCGCCAGGCGCTCAAAATTGACCCCGACAATAGCCATGCCTTTTATCAATTGGCCTGTGCGTATACCGTCATGGAACAGTTCGATGAAGCGCTGCATTTTCTGGCCGAAGCGATCAATAGGCGGGACAGTTACCTGGAAGAAATTCGTGAAGATCCTGCACTACAGCCGCTCGTAAACGATGAGGTATTCAAAGAACTGGCCAACTTGAGGAATAAATCGCTGACCGCTTGAAGCGGTCAGGGGCTGGATGACAGACCGGTTAAACTTAACAATGAAAGGAATTTCGATCATTTTACCCAGGAGGGGATGACAGTATTGAAGCCAAGCCACGATGAGGTTGCCAAACTTCATGATGCGGGCCTGATCCCCAGTGAATTTTGCTAGCGTATATGGCGCGCTAGTTATTCATTATTTATCGATATTAGACCTGTCGAGCGACTAAGGTGTTATTGATCTCGTTTGTGGTTGGGGACTACCGGCAGCCAACATATAAAAAAATTCAGAGCCAAGGTCTCAGCCACCGATGCCGACAATCAGGTTAAGTGCTATCAACAATTGATTAACCGGGTTAATGGTGTGACTGTTTCCTTTTTCCAGGGCTCATTCGGCCAACTGGTCTTAGATGATTTATCCAATATCGACCTACTCGTTGGCGCTGATATCTGCTACTCGTCCGCTAATGCAAAAAGCTGGTCGAGCTTTTTCATCACTATATGAAGGAGCCCAATGGTGAAATTATCTTTGCTGATAGTGGGCGTATGCCATTCTTCGATTTAGTCGATGAGATGAGACAGACATTTTCACTCTCGTGCAACAAAATTAGGATTGATTTACCCTCTCGTGTTTCAGGGTATATCCTTCATTTAGAGAAACATTCATGGTTTATTCGTTCATTGGGTTTTTATTACTGTTTACCTTAATTGGCTTGTCCTCTGCCTGGCGCAGTCGTGGCACGAAAGAGGATTACTATCTGGCCAGTGGTAATGTGCGGCCTTGGTTGGTGGGGTTATCGGCGGTTGCAACGAACAATAGCGGCTTTATGTTTATCGGCGTCATTGGCTACACCTATGTGACCGGGCTTGCTTCGATTTGGTTGATGATTGGCTGGATTACTGGGGACTTCCTTGCCTCACTCTATGTACACACGCAGTTGCGAAGAGCAACTAGCGCGAGTAGTGAAGTGAGTTATGCTGGATTGCTCAGCAATTGGTATGGTCAAAAGCACTCCTCTTTGCAACGTTTGATTGGAATAATCTCCCTATTGTTTTTGGTGACCTACGCTTCTGCTCAGCTTGTAGCAGGGGGAAAAGCACTGCACGTTCTATTGGGATGGCCTTTATGGTCGGGTGCAGTTGCTGGAGCAGTACTGGTCAGCCTGTATTGTATTGCCGGAGGCATTCGCGCATCGATCTGGACTGATGCCGCCCAGTCCATTGTTATGTTTTTTGCGATGGGCGTGCTTTTGTTTGTCGCGGTAATGGCTCTGGGGGGAATGTCCGCTGCGGTTGAACAGATGCAAAGTGTGGAAGGGTTTATGGACTGGCTGCCAAAAAACCTGGTGTTTTCCGGTTGGATTGGTGGAACCCTGTTTATCATGAGCTGGTTATTTGCCGGTTTATCTGTGATCGGGCAGCCCCATATCATGGTGCGCTTTATGACACTCAATAACTTAGCGAGTATGCGTCAGGCTAAGTGGTGGTATTACTTATCGTTTACGCTCTTCTACGGTATGGCAACCGGTGTCGGCTTACTTTCTCGCATCTATTTGTCTGATGCTGGGTCGTTTGACCCGGAACTCGCCCTGCCAACTATGGCGCAGCAGTTACTGCCTTCGGTTCTTGTGGGATTAATTCTGGCGGGTATTTTTGCAGCCACCATGTCTACTGCTGATTCATTAGTATTAAGTTGCTCCGCGTCCGTCACTCACGACATTCTGCCGCACAAAATTGAGAAAACCGGGTTGTTAAAATTAGCGACCATTATGATTGCCGGAATCGCACTTTTACTCGCGCTCACGAATAATCAAAGTGTTTTCAGTATGGTGATCATGGCTTGGTCAAGTTTAGCCAGTGCGTTTGCGCCCTTGTTGATATTTTTATGTTTTGGCAAACGGCCATCACAATTTATCTGTATTACCGCAATGCTGACTGGATTTACCGTAGCACTTGGTTGGCGGGTATTTGGATTATCAGACATGGTTTACGAAGGGCTGCCTGGGATTTTGGCGGGGATCATCATTTTATATGCCGGCTGTTTGTTCCGGTCAGAGATACCCCTAAGAATACCGGTATAGAATCGAGCCCATGTCCTTAGGCGCTCACCTTGCAGGCTTTGGATGCATTGCCCAGCGCTTCGGCTAACTTTAGCAAATCGAAACTGTTATTACTCTTCAAGTAAAGAGGCGGGTAAGGGTGATGTGAAAATAAGTAAGCGTTGTCGAGAGCAGGGTATATACGGGTTTAAAGGAACCCCTGAGTAATCGCTGAAACCCCTCTGAAAGTCTTGCTGTATAAACATTTGAAAAATAGTGGGCCTTCCCAGACTTGAACTGGGGATCTGCCGATTATGAGTACCGCGCACACTTTCTTTTGGGTGTCGTAAGGCGAAGAAGTGTAAGGTGTTTTTGGAGTGGGTAAAGTTGGCCTGAAGCCAACCGAGCCATGGCCGAACCTGTTGGTGGGTGCTGACAAGTTAACTTATTTTTCTTGGAGAAGTGGCGTTTTACTGCGCTTTATACTGATGATTCGCTACAAAAGTGGTGGATAATTAACAGACTTCTGGCGTTTTAGGGTTGGTTGTGTAGTCCCAGCCCAGACCTTAAAGTTAACCTGTCAGTACCCATGAGTTGGTTAGCGAAGAATAACGGCTGGACCGTAGTGGACATGAAGCAGGATTGGGGGTGGATATTTTAATAGATGGACCGGCTGATCATGAGTATCGGTCAAAGGCTGCCTTGCGCTAACTGTTCAGTCCCAAAGGAAAGGGCCGCTAAACGGCCCTTTCTGGATCTAGCTAATTTTTGCTCTATAAACGCTATATGCCTGGCGTTTTCATCATATAGAGAAACTCTTGTACCGCTGCTTTGGTTTCGGGTCGCAGGTTATCAATGCCCTTATATGGCATGCCTGTTGCTGGAGGTGCATCAGGGTACTTGATCTTACGTCCCATGTGACGCTTGACCATACGTACAAACTTGGCTCCACCCCAAGCACCAACCTCGGTAGACACTGGCCATTCTTCACGGGTGTCGCGGTACAAGTCATAGAACTTCGCCAATATCGCATTCTCGGCGCCTGAAGAGAGATCAAATTTATATTGCTCTTTCACCACAGCTTCCAGCTTATTGATGTTATATAAGAAAACATAATCGCGGCGGCTATGGGTTTCGCCGTTAAGTAGGAGGGAGGTCTGGTCAACCCCGTCGATGACACGGTCAGTCGGGATCTCGTCTGTACCATCGCCCAATCTGGCGATAGTGGTAAACAGGTCGCTCACATGAATAATATCACCAGCCACTGTATCGCCCTGAATCATTCCCGGCCAGCGTACAAATGCATCAACGCGAACACCGCCTTCCTTCGTGGAGCCTTTGCCGCCCTGAAAGATCATTGGCGTATAACCTGAGCCAGGGGAGTACTTGGTGAAGTGACCGTTGTCACCCATAATCACTAGCAAGGTGTTGTCAGCGACGCCAAGAGCTTCCATCTCGCTCGTCAACTCTCCGATCCACTTGTCTACTAGTTTCATTTTTTCCACATAGACGCCACCGTTAGCTGTGGTGTATTGATCCGTGGTGGTGCGAGGGCCTGTTAATGGATATAAAGGCCAGTATTGAAGGAAGAAGGGTTTGTCTGCCTTGGCGAGCTTACGCAATTGCTCTAAAGCTTGACGTTGATAGCGTACGTTCATCTCGTGATATTTGGCCTCTGTCCAACGCTCACCGGCCTTCATTTCTACTTCTCGTACATTCTTACCGCGCTCGCCTTCAACACCGGTTACCATAGAAGAAGCATCGGTGCGAAACCACTCATCCATCGTGTAGCGGTCATCGTAGTTATTTTTACCAATACCCACACTAATCTCTTCATCGGCAGCATCATCATGGTAAATAGTCAGCTGGCCTTGCTGGTGTATAGGGAAGACAGCATAGTCAAATCCTTGCATAGTGGGCCAGGCTTCCCTGATGTCGCCCATATGCCATTTGCCTACATGCGCGGTGTTATAACCGCTGTTAGAGAGAACCTCTGCGACAGTGACTTCACTATCGGCAAGGCCAAAGCCTGATATATCGACAGCAGTATTGCCCATGCCATTGCGGAAGGGGTGCCGCCCTGTCATAAACGCCACACGGGTAGGCGTACAGGAAGGCTCTGTGTACATGCGAGCGAGACGCATACCTTCACGTGCCACTTTGTTGATATTAGGTGTCTTGTAACCGCGGATGGAATTTAAGGTTTCGCTACCTAAATCACCAAAGCCTATATCATCAATCAATATGTAGAATATGTTGGGTGATTTACCATCATTACTTTTACGGAATGCTTCTAAGCGCTTGTCCAGGTCCTTATCTTCCAGCGACCATTTCTCACCGTTCTGCTTTTCCAGAATGTAATATTCTGCGTCGTGAACAATATCGGCGGCACTGGCAAAAGCAATATGGAATATTAGCCCTAGTGCGAGTAGAAAAATGGTCATGACTCTCATAACAGACTCCGTTTTACTAATACTAATTTATAAGAAACTCTAGCCAATAGTATTCAAATAGCAAATCAAGACCAAGCAAAAGAACTCAAACCTAGATCAGCGACCAGATTCAGCGCAAGCGATAGCTTCCATCGTAGGGAAATAACTTAATATTTGTTACTGAATGGGGCTCACTCTAGCGCAATATCTTGTAGCACATCACCTTGCGCGGCAGCAGGCACACCCACACCTAAATAGGCTGACATTATTGGGGCAATATCACGGGGCCGAATTAGACGGTGCACGGGCGTCATGGCGCTAGCCTTGGGTGCTTCACCAGCCCGCTCTTTGCGTAACTGCCGCGCCCATTTATCTATCGTGGAGTGCCCAACACCAACGGCAAGTGCCGCTTCTCGGATACTGTAGTTTTGATCAACAACCAGCTGGGCTTATTCAAGCCGGAACTCAGGGCTAAACGTACGTCGTGTTTTGGTGCTCATAGTTTTCTCACTTAATAGCTACGGTGATAATATCACCTACAATTAAGCGGCCAAATTAACTATGCCACTACACATGGTTGCTAACAGAGCTTGATCCTGAGACTAACATTGCCTTTGGCCTATGTGACCTAGGCATGGGTATGGCAGAGTTAGGGTATGTTGGTTTGGATGAGATACATGACCTACGCGGCGGGATGGGATTAGCCGTGACTGCTGGAATATCCAGTGTTATGCCTTAACATCAAAAGGACTAGACTTTGCCCACAAAGCAAGGATGTATTTGCCTGTGGGGTACTTATCATCAGTATCAAGTAGCTGTGCATGCCGTTGGGTGACAGCCGGTTTCAGGTACAGATTAACCGGGCATTACATCGAAAGCTGGGGTATACAGAACGAGCAAGGCCTATATAGCAATGATAAAAATAACGAGATATACCATTTCTCAGGATCTCTAAGGGAAACCGGATGAATGTATGGTTAATGTGTGAAAAGCTCAATCACAATTGGCTGGTAATTAAACACTGCGGATTCACAACTCCTGATAGGGGTTTTTTTATTACGTACAAAACAGTAGGGCCCCGATGAAAAACCTTTCTATAGCCATTACCATCAGAAACGATCAGCCTTAATTAAAGGGGCAGGTGGCGAATAGCGCTTACTTAAGCTTCTTGGGGCGGCCATTTTTTTCTTCCGCTTGAGCCTGTGCCCTTGGTTTCATCAGCATAGGATGCGGTTTTAGCCCTTTCTTGGCGGCACGAGGCTCTATCCGGCCAGGCCGATTACCTACTTGGCGCTGGGCCATTAACATCAACAGGCAGATTAGAAACTCCCTGTTCGTGCCACCACTAGTAATCTGATGCCAACCCAGCCATAGTTGTATCGTATGTTTAAAGCTGAGCTGTCTCGATAATAAATCAGTCAGTAACACGGCCTGAACTATCAATAAGCGAATCAGATAAGGCTAAAAAAAAGGTTCATATTTCGTTCTCGTTCATCTCCGGTGTTTTACAGCTGAGCGTATCCATACCGTGTATTGTTTTAATATTTCCAAAATCCAACGTTACCTGCCCACGCTGTTTATACCGTGACTTTAATTCATGCTTTGGTGTTTTCCGGAGGGGGTAACAACGTGGTGATTAAGATCCGGTTATCCACCGATAGCTCTCTGGTACGGAGGGAATCCAGCAGTGAATCCTAGTTGTTCCTGTGACATCCAATCGGGCTTGTATGTAGGCTTACTTAATTCGACAAGGTGATTTTTGGCGCCCAGTCCAACCCCTCGACGAAAATCAACAACAGGTTTTCATGGGGCGTCTGCTCGAACACGGCATCGACCCGCTTGTCGAGTAAGGCTGTTAGGCGTGAATAGGCACCGAATACAGCATTACCAGCAATAAGGTCGCTTTTGCTCATGCGACATCAGGTGTTGCTGAGTCAGTAATGTACAGAGCGATTCGCTCTATCCCATTGTGCCAAAACCGAATATCAATATTGCCTGGATTGACGATGATTTTTTCGACCATCAATTTAATGATTCGAGGCGGATCGTCTGTTACTCGGTATTCAGGTATTAACTTGGGTTTTTTTATCGATGATTCAACAGCTATAACTAAGTCATCAGGAAGCTTCTAAATCATGTTAAGTATCAGAGATTGCTTGTGATTGAGTGTTTTATCGGGAGCCCCCAAAAGATCGTCTTGTATGAATCCTAAGCTAGCCCGTTGATATATCGGAGCCGGTATCTATACTGGCTACTCATAATATTAAAGCTAACAACAGGGGCTGATCTCATGATTATGCTGGAAGTAGAAGCTTGCTCCATTCGCTTAATTCAAAGTAAATTTTCAGTCCTTTTTTTTATGGTTATATTTACTTTTTGCTCAATTAGTTACGGCGATACACTAAGAGAAGAACATCACGCACTACCAGCACCAGAAGAGCTCGGCAAAATTATCGATGACGCTGAAAAAGTTATTCGTGTATATGAACCACACCTAACTAAAGATAATCAACTTATACCCGTTGAATATGTAGGCTACGAAGCAAACCCTATCTTCTCAGAAATACTTGGACAAAATTGGCATAACCAAAAAGCTGATATTGAGTTCCGTGCCTTAGATGGCTATATAGCGCGTATCGAAGTAAGTAAGTTCTTAACGTATTCTGCCTATTTGGTTTTCGCAAAAAAGGATAGAGAGCCTTTTCGGGTAACCAATGTTGCTCAAGGTGGTGAGAATGTCGAGCTCGGTCCATACTATTTGGTATGGGACAATATAAGCAACCCAGCGCTCATTCATGAAGGGGCTTCAGGCTGGCCATATCAGGTAACCGAAATAGGCTTGTCTTCTGCTCGCATGCAATCACTTCTCCCTGGGGAGATGTCACCACTCTTTTTTGAAGCATCTAGATTAGCTAAAAAGCATTGCCTGACTTGTCATCAGATAAATGGTTATGGTGGAGAAAAATTCCCTATCAATCTTGCCCGCATCGTAAAAGACTACAAAGAGGCGGCTTTTGTTAAATGGGTTCTTCACCCTCAGGGGGTAAATCCGAGAGCCGGAATGCCGCCCCTTCTCCCTTCAGATTCTGATACAGAACGTCGAAGAGTGGCTAGTTTAATATACAATTACTTGCTTGCGCTGCCAGTTACAGAATAATAAAATTACTATCGTGCGGTCAAGCAGCATCATTCAGTTAGAGTATTGACGCTACGTCACTTGATTTTTTTGAGCTCTGATATTAGATCCATATGAAGTTTGCCTCAGTGGTAGAAAGGATATTTTTTTAAATACCAAGACTCATATTAATGCCGAGTGAACATGTCTATAATTTTTGACTAAAAGTCAAAAGGGGTGAGGTTTGAACTTTAAATATACATGGATATTTATGTTTTGATTGGCTCTACAAAGCCCCTATATATGGGCAGAAAATGATGTTGTAGGTTTCGAGATTTTGATGAAGACTAGTAGTAGTTGGGACGGTTCACCACTTCCCTATTATCCTTCGGGTGCACCACAACTTACTATATTGAAGGTAGTCATACCCTCTGGCAAAGTTGTTGCGATGCATAAACACCCAATGATAAATGCCGGAGTACTATTAAGCGGAGAGCTTACCGTTATTTCAGATGATGGCTCAAAACTCAGACTGTCTGCTGGTGAAGCGATAGTTGAAGTAGTAGATACATGGCACTTTGGGAGAAATTATGGTGTTGATCCAGCGGTGATGTTAGTTTTTTACGCTGGTGTCGAAGGGCAGCAGATGAGCATCAAAAAATAGCTTGTTAATTATTTTTTCATCTAGGTTCGTTGCAGTTATCAACGCTGTCCCAACTGTATTAATCCACTACGTAAAAAACTACTTCGGGGCGAAATATCCGAACCTGCAGAAACGCTTTTTACATCAGACGCAGAATGAACTGTGCCATATTTGCGTTTATAGTTACAGAAAAGTGAGCGAAAACACCAAGTGTATCAATGGCCAATCGCATCTCGCGAACTCATCGAAGTGTCTTATTAATCACGCTGCTTGAGGCAGGAGACATAATAATCTATAAACTCACTGCCCTAATTTAGAAGGTAACAGATTAATGGTTGCGAAAGTTTTTTGTCATTTCATAGGCATCTAATGCTTTTGCTCTGCTCTCTTTAATATCAACAATAGGTAAAGGGTAGCTTTGGCCCAAAGTAATATTCGCTTCTTTTAAGATCTCTGGAGGCGCCTCCCAAGGACGAAATAAATATTTAGTCGGCAGGTCTTTGAGTTCGGGCAGGTAATGCTTGGTGTATATTCCTTGTGGATCAAACTTTTCCCCTTGTGTTACGGGATTAAAAATTCTGAAGTAAGGTGATGCGTCTGTGCCGCATCCTGCTACCCATTGCCAGCTGGCACTGTTGCTTGCTAGGTCCGCATCAACGAGGCAGTCCAAAAACCAGCGGGCTCCCAATCGCCAGTCGATAAGCAAATTTTTAACAAGAAATGATGCGGTAATCATGCGTACACGGTTATGCATAAATCCGGTTTGCCAAAGTTCACGCATTCCGGCATCAACCATGGGGTAGCCCGTTAAGCCTTGTTGCCAACGCGCCAAGAAGTCCGGGTTTTTATTCCATGGGAAATTATCAAAATGAGTTTTAAAATTTTTATTGGGTAATTCAGGCCAATGAAATAGTAAATAATATGAAAACTCTCGCCAGTTTAATTCCCGTTTAAAGTGTTCTTTGTTGTTGTCATCAGGCACCGATAATAAAGTAGTGTTTATCTGGCGTGGTGATATTTCACCAAAATGCAGGTGCGGCGATAGGGTTGAGACGGCTTTTAAGGCGGGGAAATCACGTCCCTCTTTGTAATTTTCTAATCCATTACCTAAGAATTTATGTAGTGATGACCGCGCGCTCGATTCACCGGGAGTCCAGCAATTGTAAAAGTTGGCATCCCAGCCAATTTTGGGTAGTAATGACAGTGCATCTAAGGTGATCGCTTGGCTATCCGTGTGGAATGATTCTGGTAACTGAGGTGCAGGCAAGGCCTCAGTATCTGTGTCTATCATGCTCGCTTGACGATAGTAAGGTGTGAATATTTTGTATGGAGTACGGTCATTTTTAAGGATGGTCCAAGGTTCTTTCAGCAATGAGCCGTTAAAGCTTTGTGCATGAATATTTTTTGCCAGCAATTGTTGTTTGATTTTCTTATCCCGCGAGATTCGCCAAGGCTCATAACGCCGATTCCAATAAATACCGGTAACTTTAAAGCGACGACATATATCAGTAATGATAGAACTGGCGTCTCCTTTATAAAAATTGATCTTGCCGTTCATAGTGCTGTTAAGCGCTGCTAACGAATGATGCAGCCACCAACTGCTTGCACCCCCAAGTCGGTGTTCCCCCGCATTTTCATTATCGAGTATGTAAATAGGTAAAATGCTGCCTTGGCTTACCGCTGCGGTAAACGCGGGGTTATCACTTAGGCGCAAGTCCTGCTCAAACCATACAATATTAATCGCTGTCTTCATCTCTGCTGTCTCATGCTGAGTGTTTATCGGCAATATTTTCGGATGGGATGAATGTTTTCTGGATAAGGCTTTAAGTACCTTTGCGCATTGATATAGCTCGAACCGTATTGACCCAAATAATGCGTTAATAGGGTGAGCGGTGTTACCAGAGGGGTCATTCCATCTTTGTATTTATATATGACGTCAACAATATGTTGTCTTGCGCTCGAAGGAACAGACTTTTTTAAATAGCCTAAAATATGTAGCAGCGTATTGGTGTGATCTCTTCTGTTAGCAGGCTTAGCTAGTGTCTGCATGAAGTCCTTAAAGTAACTGCTTATGAGTTCGTCTAAAGGTGCTTTTTTATGCTGCGCTACGAGTCGTCCCAAATGCTTATATTGTCTTTGGTTGTGTGCCATCAACAAATATTTGTAACTAGCGTGGAATTCTATGAGCTTTCGTAAGCTAGGTTGATGCAAGACTTCACAGCGAAAATTGTTGTAGGCATAAACACGCATCACAAAGTTATCGTACAATGTGTCATCATTCAGACGACCTTCTTCTTCGATGGGCATGAGCGGGTATTGTTCCTTCAATGCTTGAGCGAATAAGCCCGCAGATCTGATTTGATGCGGATGTCCGTTGGGTTGATACACTTTTACTCTCTCTAGGCCACAGCTGGGAGAGTTCTTCATTAAGATATAACCGTCTAGATGACTCATCTCCGGTAATTTATGTTCAAAACCGCTGACTAGCTGTGCGGTTAAATCAACACCATCCCCATCACTAAAAACCAGTTTCGGTGCACTGGGATCTCCGCTGAGTCGCATAGTAGGCCTAGGTGTGCCGAATCCAGCAGCAACTTCAGGGCAAAAGGTCTTGAAGATAAAGTGCTTACTTAATACGTCAAGACATAAGCGGGATTGAGTATGCCCCCCATTGTATCGGACTTCGTGGCCAGCTAAGCACGCACTGAGGCCCACCTGAATCGATGTGTTATCTTTTTTATCTTTCTCCAGTTCTCCCATATTACGTTCCAGCCTATCGGTGGCAATAATGCGATGCTTTTTCATGTCTAATCCTCATTGTTACGTGTCTGTGATTTTCTCAAACAAACCTAAACCACTATTTAGCGCACCACCAATATCGCCACTGTCCAACCAGTCACCACAACAGCCAATTTGTAACGTATCATCCCAAATAAAGGGAGGGTGCTGCGATGCATCTATTTGATGCCGAGCTAAGCGCCAGTAGTGTGACGTTAAAATGCGCGGCTCAACGTCAGTGGCAAAGTGGTGTTGAAATGCTTCGGTCAGTGCGATGGCGACTTTCTGATGCGCTGCATCTGAATGCTGTCGAGCCCATTCGTGTGTGCTGTGTAGCACCCAAACTTCTTGCCAGGGGCTAGGAATAGCTCTCCTGGGTTTACTGTTTTCACGAATAGCCGCTGCCAATACTTCGTGTCCGTCTCGGTAAACATCTGCGTTAATATTCAGGGGCAGCGTGAATCCGATTGCGCAAACATATTGGGGTAGGCTTTCGTGTGACATTCTCTTGCCGTAACTAAAACCATCGCAATCTTTCAATAGGTCAGCCGCTTGTTCCGGCGGGCTAGTAATGATGACTTTTCTAGCGCTACTAATTAGCTGCCCGTGTTCATCTAGTAAGTGCCAATGACCATCTACTTTACTTACCGAATTTACTTTACAGCCGGTAAGGGCGTTAATATGGCCAGCGACACTTTTATGCCATGCATTCATTGAAGGCGTGGCACAAAGTGTCTCTATGGTTTTGCTATTGTTAGTCTTATCGAAGCGACTACTTTGTCGAGACCATGAAGAGAGGTAGCCCGATTGAATCCACGAATTCACTTTCTTTCTGATGGCTGGATTCTCAATATGGATCATAGGAAATTCCGGCGCACCCAGATCAATACTGTAGTCAGCCTCAATGCGCCTGCGACTGCAGCGGCCACCAAAGCCTCTGCTTTTCTCAATCAAGACGCAATCAAAGCCTGCTTCATGGAGCAGGCTGGCAATAAAACAACCAGAGGTTCCTGCTCCTATGATGGCCACTTCAACAACAATTGGGGGCATATTACTTCCATTCAAAATACTTATACAGAAAATAATACTGTACAGTATATATGTTGTACAGTATTATTTTCTGTATAAGTATTTATTGCGGTTCGAGATAAAAAAGTAGACATAGCAATGACCAATCACAATCAGGACACTGATAACCTGTTTCCCATACGTGACTTGAGTGCTCGTACGCAAGTCAATACCGTTACTTTGAGGGCCTGGGAGCGTCGCTATGGTCTTCTTACCCCACAAAGAACCTTAAAAGGGCATCGACTTTATTCGGACCATGATGTCGCTACCATCGAGAAAATTTTAGCCTTGGTTGCTAGGGGGGTGCCGCTGGGTAAGGTTAAGCCATTACTTGAAACTGATATATCTGCGGTGTCAGAAGGTAATGGAACTGAAAACTGGCAGAGTTCTATTGCAGAGCTGATTGCCGTAATTGAGCTATTTTCAGTGAGTAAAGTGGAGAACCTTATACAACGATTCTTTGCAAATTATCCGGCCCCAATTTGCCGTGAGCGCTTGATGGAACCGGTTTTTGCAGAATTAGTTCAGCGTGACGATAACGGTGCTGCGCTCGGTTTCGCGGAGAGTGAATTGGTTCGTTATGCATTAACGCGCTTAAGTGCCAAAGTTAGCAAGAAAAAACGCTCTCATGCAGTCACATTGATTGCAGGTAATCAGGCGCCGATTTGGCATTTGGCTTTAATGGCCTTGGAATTAACTGATGTGAAATTTTCGGTGTATCTATTAACTGGTGCATTTAGTGTGGCGACCGGAATCGAACTTGCTGGGAAATTTAAAGATGCCTATACAGTGTTTTACCAAGATGGCTGTTGGAAAGTTAAAGAGCAAGAGTTGCTGGCCGCTGCGTTGCTCCAGAATGATAGGCTATTGCTCTGCGGTACCGCACCGGTACTTACCAGGTTTGACAAAGAGGATCGAGTATTTGGGGATGTAAATAGCTGCATTAGTGGTTTGTTGAAACTGTCATAAGTCAAATTTACAGAGCTGAGTTGTGCTGAGGTGCCTATGAAAATACTGATAACCGGTGGAACAGGCTTAATAGGACGGTCCTTCATTGAGCAATTTAGTGAATACCAAATTACTGCTCTAACGCGATCTATATCCAAAGCTGAAATACTGTTTCCCTCCTCTGTTAAGCTGATTGATTCTCTAGAAAGTTTACAGAATTTAGATATGTTTGACGCGGTTATTAATCTCGCAGGAGAGCCAATCATAGACAAGCGTTGGAGCGAAAAACAAAAACAAATTATAAGTCAAAGTCGCTGGAAGATAACGCAGCAGTTGGTCGATTTATTTGCCTGTAGTCATAAACCACCAAAAGTGTTCCTAAGTGGTTCCGCTATTGGTGTTTACGGTAATAGGGGGGATAAAGTTCTTACTGAATCCTGTGCCGTTCAAAAAACTGATTTTCCTACAGCGGTCTGTTTACGTTGGGAGGAGCTTGCTAAGCAGGCCGAACCTTATACTCGTGTGGTTTTACTTCGAACAGGTATCGTTTTATCCCCGCGGGGTGGAGCTTTAGTAAAGATGTTATTGCCATTTAAATGTTGTTTAGGGGGGAGGATTGGTAATGGCCGGCAGTATATGTCTTGGATTCATTATCAAGATTACATCAACGCGTTGGATTATTTACTAACGGAGAAAAGCTTATTTTCGGCGGTTAATGTGGTGGCACCACAAGCGGTGACAAACCGCCTCTTCACTCAAGTACTCGCTGCTTCAATGCACCGACTAGCCATATTGCCTGTGCCTAGAAAAATTATGCAGTATCTACTCGGTGAGTCATCCTGCCTCTTGCTCGACAGTCAGAGAGTTGTACCTCAAGCATTACTCATCAGTGGTTTTCAATTTAGCTTCCCAAGCCTGAAGTCAGCGTTGATTGATGTGCTAAAAAACCTACCGAATAAAGAGAGTTAGTTAAATGCAATATTTTTTTATTGTTCTATTATTAGGTCTCAGCGGTTGCATGGGGATTCCTGACGGTATTGAGCCCATTCAAGGTTTTGAGGTAAATCGTTACCTAGGCAAATGGTATGAAATAGCGAGACTGGATCATACTTTTGAACGTGGACTACAGCGCGTAACCGCAGATTACAGCATGCGACAAGATGGTGGAATTAAGGTTATTAATCGTGGCTTTGATGAAAAATCACACACATGGGATGAAGCCGAAGGCAAAGCCTACTTTGTGAAAGACGTTAAAGCCGGTCATTTGAAGGTATCCTTCTTTGGCCCTTTTTATGCTTCTTACATTATTTTTGGTTTGGGCAATGATTATGAGTATTCACTAGTGACGAGCAGCAATAGGTCTTATCTTTGGCTATTGTCTAGAACCCCAGTGATTGATGAAACGCTAAAAAGTGATCTGACGAAGCGAATGGCTGATTTAGGCTTTGAGACACAATCGCTCATATTTGTCGAACAGCCCAGTGAGCCAAATATGGATAATAAATATGGAGGGTAATAAAATGAAAAGTGAGTTAACGCGTTTGCCATGCAGAGGGTGCTTGCGGAGTTGTATAAATTATACCACTTGCAAAGGACGACCTTGGAGGCTGCCTATAACAGAAGGTACTTCTGAAGAAATAAACAAGGAACAAGGTAAAACCTCTGGAAATGAAAAATGAAGCAATTATTAATTGTGGCCCACGGCAGTCGAAGGGAGCAATCAAATAATGAGGTAAGAGTACTTGCAGAAAAGGTGGCTGCTGATTTGCCTCTGCTTAGTGATCATGTGCTGGTAGCTTTTTTGGAATTCGCATCGCCGTCAATTAGCGCTGCTGTTGATATTTGTTTTGCTCGAGGTGTTAAGGAACTTATTGTTTTCCCGTATTTTTTATCTACTGGTAACCATGTTGTTAAGGATATACCAAGAGAAATTCATAACGCGACGAATAACTGGACCGATAAAAAAATAACTATACTTCCTCATCTGGGGGCATCGGATGAGATGGCAAATTTAATTGCCACGTGCGTGTCGCGAACTTACCAGGGAATCGATTTGTTATCCCAATCCAGATAGGAGAGCTGACCGTCGATCTCGGCGTCATGCATAATTCGGCACAGTCGCGCGGCGACAAACTCCGTGGTAAACAGTTTTTCAGCAGGAACTGAGGTCTGAAACGGTTTCGACAGAGCGGTATCTGTAGTGCCCGGGTGAAAGGCGATCAGCTTGACATTTTTCACCCGTCGCGCATATTCGATTGAGAGAGTGCGCAACATCATGTTGAGCGCGGCCTTAGAGCTGCGGTAGGCATACCAGCCTCCGAGATGGTTGTCATTAATGCTGCCGACTCTGGCACTGAGGGCAGCGACTACACAGCGCTGCTTGCCTTTTAATATGGGGTGTAACAGTTTCAACCACAGGGCGGGCACTACGGTGTTGGCCTGAAAAACAGCTTGTAGGGTATTGGCATTTATATCTTCAAGGCGTTTTTCCGGCCATACCGTATCGCTGTGCAACAGCCCATGACAGATAATCACCCTGGTGATGTGCCCAGCAAATGGCTGCAACTGCTCAACCACTCTAGCCATCGCCGGCTCCGCATATTCGCTTTCAATCCATAGCGGCGCGCTGGTTGTATTCGAAGCACCGGTCAGATGCGAAGGCGCTGGCTTGCGACTCACCGCGACGACGATATCTATTTCAGGGTCCGACATTAATTGTGTAATGATTGCCTGGGCAATACCACCACTGGCGCCGAGCACCAGTGCTGCAGTAGCGTCGGTCATAGCTCACCCCGCTTAATTTCACAGACCTCGCAG
>TARA_R110000822_G_scaffold59736_19_pt1 | contig 18558 bp, 18 predicted proteins | sample TARA_R110000822 | Tara Oceans TARA_R110000822 (sample SAMEA4397666) | marine metagenome | biome: Polar Biome; feature: [SRF] surface water layer (ENVO:00010504); material: water (ENVO:00002006), including particulate matter (ENVO:01000060) such as... | depth 5 m | reverse complement strand
CGGCGGCCTTTACCACCGTACGCTCAAGATCGAGGTCCGCTTTCTCGACACCAGTGCGTGCGGTTCTGAGGATTGTGTTTTTCTCCCGAGAATCCCCACCCATATCCTGAATAACTTGCTCGATTTGGGCTGCGGCCGATTTTACTTGTGCTTGCGATTGCCCAAGGGTCGCCCGCGAAACTTCCAGGCGGCGAGTGGAAATTGTGCCGGGATCTTCCTTGTGCAGGCGCTCCAGCCGAAAAGTGTCTTTCTGTGCCTTCACTAAGTTGGCCTGGGCGGATTCCAGATTGGCCCGTGCCGCATCCACGCCTGCATCTCCCGCTTCAACTTGCCTTAGCGCATTGGCGTAGTCGGACTGGGCTTTTTCTAATGCGATTTCATACTGGGTAGGGTCGATTTTGAACAGTGCTTGCCCGGCCTCGACTCGCTCGTTGTTTTTAACGTACACCTCGACGACTTTGCCCGCAACCTGTGGAGCAACGCCGATCACGTAGCCCTGAACGCGCCCCTGGGTGGTGTAGGGTGTATATCGATCGGATACTAGGTACCAAGCAAGGCTGAGGATGATTACCACGGCTATCACCATTCCGCCCCGCTTGACTGCCTTGGGAGCATCATCCTGTCCAGCCTCCACAGGCTGTTGTTCTGGCTTATCCTCACTTGTATTAGTTTCACTCATGTTCTTTCAAATCCTGTTTTATTCATCTGGTGCAGGTAGAGGAGCATTCAGCATGTCATCCCAGTCAGTCCGTTTTTCCATAATCTCGCGAATTTTATCGGGGATCAAATCTTCACCACCCACGGGCTGCCAGCCGCCGCCCAGTGATTTGTAGAATGAGATTACCGCGTTGATGTGATCCCCCTGGTTAACCACATAGCTGGAAGAGGCTCCGGCCCTAGCCAACTGCGCGCTTAGTACACGCTGGAAATCCGAGTAACCCTCCTGATAGCGCTTCGAGGAGAGCACAAGCGAGCGTTCCGCCGCTACCAAGGCTTCTTTGAGCAGGGCATCTTTCTCCTTGGTCTTAACCACGCTGATCGCTGCGTTATCTATTTCACTGGCGGCGCCAAGTACTGTCAGCTGATAACTTTCGATCAACTGCTGCAGGGATGCATCCTGCACGCGCACGTTATTTTCTATGCGATCGTAGTTGAATAGGTTCCAGGTAAAGCTGGGGCCGAAGCCAGTACTGACGCTGTCATTGGTGTCGTTCAGGGAATTACCCGACCAACCGATGGTCCCAAACAGTGAGATTGAGGGGTATAAATCTGCCTCGGCCACGCCGATCTGTGCTGACTGCGCAGCCACCTGCCAGGCAGCTGTGCGAACATCAGGACGCCGCATCACCAGCTTTGCGGGAATCCCCCCAATCATCAGGGGTGATAACTCAGGTAACTCTAGCGTCACACTGGTAAGTTCAATTATTTTTCCGGGAGGGCGTGCCAGCAGAACAGCGATAGAGTTTTGGGTCTGTTCCAGGCTGATTTCCAGACTGGGGATACTGGCCAGTGTTCCCAGATACTGGGTTTTGGCCTGCTGGATATCCAGTTCAGAAGATTGACCGCTCTCGTAAAGACGAGTGGTGATTTCCATACTGCGTTTCTGCAGGTCGCCGTTTTCCCGTGCAATCTTGATCTGCTGGAGAGTGGTGAGGTAACTGAAGTATGCCTGAGCCATCTGCGCAGAAAGCAGTACCTGAGCATTCTGATAATTGGTAATGCTGGCGAAGAATGCCGCGTCCGCAGACTCAATGCCGCGCTGATAGCGACCCCAAAAGTCCAATTCCCAGCCCACATTGAAGCCGGCATTATAACTGTTCAAATCCGAATGATTACCGGAGTCGTCACCCTCGGTAGGCCAGTTGTCATTTCGTGCCCATGAGCCGCTGAGCTGCTGTTGTTGCGGGTACTGGTTGCCGGTAGCAATCCCCAGCAGGGCCCTGCTCTGGACAATGGCCAGGGCAGCGATCTGTAGCGTTGAGTTTTCCTCCCGCGCGGTTTCTATCAACCCGTTGAGAATCGGGTCGTTGAAAGCCCGCCACCAGAAGTCGAGGTCCTCTTCTGTGGTGTCCGTCGTGATGGCCTTACCGTAAAGGTTGGTTTGCCACTCATCTAGCCACTCTACTTTGGGTTCCTCGTAATCGGGCCCTAGGGTGCTACAGGCTTGTAGTGCCAGTGTGGCACATGCGACAACGAATGCTTTTTTCGCTTGTCTCATTGGCTGGGCTCTGCCGCGCGGAGGACCGTGTCGATAAACATACCATTCATAAACTTCTTGTTCGTGAGTGGGTGCGACTGTCTGCTCATCTTCTTAATTTCCCCAACTGGCTGGTTATATGCAATCGAGTCTACCCTCGTTGATTCATGACCTCGTCGGTTTTTGTGTTTGAATAGATGTTCATTCAAAGGATAGATTCTCTAAGAGGAGCCCATCCTATCGTCATGCCTACGTGCCAACCACAATTGTTTAAACCGTTCTGGACCGAGTTGCCGGTAGGTTTCCGATATACAGACCAGCGGAATCAGGATCAGTAGCATTACCAATACGGGCACCAGATTTTCAAGCCAGCTATGCTTCAGGGTTTCGTTCAGGACTTGGGTTACTGACTCGTTATGGAACCAGCCCACGATGAGTTCCTCGAGTGCAGTGAATATTAGCAATACACCGAGAAAAGCCAGAGATTTCCATGCTACCCGATATAACAGGGGGAGAGCTTCGGCGCGAGAGCCTGCCTTTAAGGCGCCACCTATCAACAGGAACTTCCCCATCACCAGCGCCTTTACCAGAGCCAGGCTGAAGGGCAGGCCTTCATGCTCTCCTCCTGTGACCGTACTTTTGTAGAGCAACAACAGGCTGAGACTAATAAACAGGTAGCCGCTAACCATGACATATTTGAGTAGCTCTTCCTGCAAGCGGTGAGCAATTGATGATTTTTCAGTATGAGAAATTTTATTTGGCACAGACGGCCCCTTCAATGTTGCAATAATTGTAGCTTGTTTTTCGAAAATATATCATGGAACAATGGCTCCTGATACAGCGGTAGAGTCGATGTTTACTTCAGAGCCAAACCGCAGAAAAAGAAATCCGACAAAAGCTGGAAGCTGAGTAATCTATAAAAAATTGACTAGCTAGGCGGCAGCCCGGAGATGTTAAGTTGTGGATCGTACGGTTTGTATTAATAGACACCGTTAGAGTATTCAGGCAGTTGAGCAGGTAATATAGTCAACATATGACAGAGCTGGTTGCCTATAAAAGCCTGATAGCTATCCTTTTTCTTGTGGTGTTGTTCTGTGCTGAACGTTATGCCCCAGCTGTCGTCGTGCCTAAAAAAATTGTCGCTACTCAGCGTATCAAGAACAACTTGCTATTATGGTTTTGTAACAGTCTTTTTTCACCGTTGATTATCTTGCCCGTGACAATTTACGCCATAAATTATGGTGTAAGTTGGCGCAGTGATTGGCAGGAGGCCTGGCTTGGGAGCTGGGGAGGTCTATTACTTGACTTACTAATCCTGGATCTATGGGTTTACTGGTGGCATCGAGCTAATCATCATATCCCTTTGCTGTGGCGTTTTCACCGGGTGCATCATTTAGACCAGTGGCTCGATGTCACATCCTCTGTTCGATTCCATTTTGGTGAAGTGATTTTGTCTGCATTAGTTCGAGCTGTAGTGATTGTCTGCTTGGGAATCCCTTTATTATCAGTCATTATTTTTGAAACCTTGGTATTGATGAATGCAGGATTTCATCATTCTAATATACGTATTCCTGAAAGACTGGAGCAGGCAATCTCAAAACTAATAATTACCCCGTCCATTCACTGGATGCACCACCATGTAGTGCGGCAGGACACTGATAGCAATTACGGAGTTTTGTTTAGTTTTTGGGACCGATTGTTTGGGAGTCAGTCAAAGAATAAGCGTACTGCCGATATGGAAATAGGATTGGAACACAGCCAGGATGTGAGCCTTGTTCAGTTGATGATTTCACCCTTCATGAGTCGTTAGCCCGGGTGCTTGCCTTCTTGTTAGAATGAATGGAAGTTATTTATAAGACTAAAAGGAAGCTATAAGATAAATGAGAACTAGGGGCACTTAGCCCGAAAATGTAGGTCTAACGGGACGGTGTACAGGTTTATAATACGTCGCCCTCAAGTTTCAGCCTAAAGGCATAGGTTATGGATAATTATCAAGATCTTATAAGTATTATCGCTCTGACTATGGGCGTGGGTTGGGCAAGTGGCATCAATTTGTATGCCACCGTGCTGGTACTAGGGCTTGCAGGTTCGACGGGTAATATTGATTTACCACCAGAGTTGGCCGTTGTGCAGAATCCTATAGTGATTATGGCCGCTGGCGTGATGTATTTTGTTGAATTCATTGCCGACAAGGTACCGGGGGTTGATACCGGATGGGACACATTACATACCTTTATTCGGATACCTGCAGGGGCCATGTTAGCCGTTGGTGCAGTGGGTGATGTGACTCCAGCACTAGAAATTGCCGCAGGGTTAATGGGTGGCACTATGGCTGGAGCAAGTCACTTGACCAAGTTTTCTACTCGAGCCCTTATCAACACCTCCCCTGAACCCTTTTCTAACTGGGCGGCATCGATTTCAGAAGATGTACTGGTGCTCGCTGGTATGTGGGCGATGTTCAACCATCCGTTGTTGTTCGTTGGGCTAATGATCGCATTTTTATTATTGGTAATCTGGTTACTGCCTAAGCTGTGGCGATTACTGAAAGCTATCTTTACTAGGTTGGGCGAATGGCTTGGGGTTGTAGATAGTCCTGAGCCTGTTGACGAGTTGTCCGTTACGACCATCAGAGAACCGTGATTTTTAGACAAGGCACTCCCTGAGTAAGTGAACTATTAGGTAGTGATCCATAAAGAGGTGGTTAGTGAGCCTATGACTGATACTGATAAACCGGATCAGCCCTCCATAATCAGGCTGCGGGCCATGGATCTCCTCGCTCGCAGAGAACATTCCCATCTTGAGTTACACCGAAAACTAGCTGATCGATTTCCCGAGCACGTTGAGCTACTGGATCAGGTGCTTTGCGGATTAAAGCAGGACGATCTTCAATCGGATGAGCGGTTTGCTGAAGTATTTGTGTCCTCCCGAATACGAAAAGGGCAGGGACCGCATCGTATTAGTCTGGAGTTACAGCAACGAGGGTTAGATAAGCATCTTGCAAAACGTGCAGTGGCCGAGAGTGGAGCAGATTGGCATTTTTTGGCTGGAGAGGCGATGGCTAAAAAATATGGCAGTAAACCCTGTGCTGATTTCAGTGAGAGAGCTAAGCGTAGTAAGTTTCTCCAGTATCGTGGGTTTAATAACGATCAGATTTCAGCCTGCTTCAGTGATGACTAAAAATCTCGACTAGGCGCTTATCCGTCCAGCTTTCAAGGCAGTAGTTTTCAATAAAGCCGCAGTGTCCACCAAATTTGGTCGTTTCAATATGTAGAGCGGATGGCTTGTTCATTAGGGCTATGTCAGTGACGGGTACGATGGGGTCATCACTGCTGGTGATCAGGTAAGCTGGCAGCGACAACTGGCTTAAACGATCTCCGGTGAGTGCGTAGGCGGAAAAATAGTTCTCTGGTGTGTCATAGGGTGTAAAGTTGGGCACAAAAAAATCATGGAGTGCACCCAAGGAATTACACTGCAGCAATGTATCTTGATAACCCAGTTCTGGGTAATAGAGGAGTTTGTTTTGTAGCGAGGCTCGCCACTTCTGGAGAAAATGGTCATGGTAAATACCGCCGCTCATGAGTTTATCCATGGCGTGAGCTGGGTCCACTGGCGGGCATATTGCAACGGCGGTATTCAAAGATAACTCGTCACCTGAATCTGCTGCCATTCTGAGGGTAAAACTACCTCCTAGAGAAAAGCCTGCCAGATAGTTATTTCTGTGGGGTTGGGAGCGCTGGAAGTCAGTAATTGCTCCGGTTACTTCGTGGGTGAGCGTCGAATTAAACAGTGCTTCGTTCAAGTGACGGCTGTTGCCGTGATCGCGGAGATTGACACGTAACACATTGAAATTTTGTTGAAAAAGGTGGAGAGCAGCCGAGAGAATATAGGTTGATTCGCTACTGCCCTCCCATCCGTGTAGAAGCACTGCAAGTTTATCATTTTCTTGCGTTGCTCGATTAAATTCTGCCAGTAACTTGGTTCCATTTTCACCATTTAAGAGCAGCTGCTGGGTTCGTGCCAACATGGGCGCACAGCGCTTATTAACCAGCCACGATCTTGGGCCCCTGTTACTCAATATACTTTGCAGGTGGCAGTTGCGGAGGGCTTTGGGTGGTTCAAAGGCTGGCAGCTTGGTATGCATAGGTGGCTTGGTACGATTTAGGGGGGGATGGGTTTATAGCGGGAGTTCGACTCTATTATAGTAGGGTTAAATAGTGTGACAAAAATTTTTTGACGTGAGCAAGGAACAGATGGGCGGGCGGGCAATCTAACACACAGGTTAATTGGAGATATGTTCTTGAAGCTTCGTATAATTTGGCTCATGGTTGTATTGGCTTTGTACGGGCCACAGTTTTCTGTGTTAGCGGAAGAGCCTGTGCCAGAGCTGGCTGAGCATGTGCGGCCAGCACCTGAAGCTGATTTGAGCGATTGGGGAATTTACCATGGCTGTATCAGCAATAACCGTATTCGTGATATCAGCGTGTTGGATACCAATACTGCCATACTTGAACTTGTGAATGGTAAGAAAGTGGCAATGCGATTTATGGGGAGCTGCAGAGGTATCAAGCAGTACGGCTTTGTGTACACTGCCCGTAACAATCAATTTTGTGCGATGACTCATTCGGTTAGGGTGATGGAAACAGGTACTCATTGTCAGGTGGAATCCTTAGAACCTTATACCGAGCCAGAGCCTTCTGGGCGTACAGAAGAGAATTAAGACTAACGCTAATTGTTGTGGGGAAAGCTTTGAATCGTTATCGAATAGCTTTGATTGTTTTACTGATGAGTTCGATCTGGCAAAGTGCCATGGCCCTCGAGATTAGGGGTGCTTTGACTCAGGGTTCTCTGGTAATAGGCAGGGTGTCTCCTGGTACTGAGGTGGAGTTGATGAAGCGCCAGGTTAGGGTCGGGGATGACGGCTTATTTGTTTTTGGTTTGGGCCGTGATACACCCAGTGAGATTGAACTTATAACCCGTAATGGTGATGGCGAGACAGAGTCTCACCAGTTAGCTATTACGCAGCGAGAATATCAGGAGCAGCGTGTGGACGGCGTCCCTGAAAAAACAGTTTCACCCCCATCTCCGGAGGTGCTAGAGCGTATTCTTCGGGAGGCAGCACTGGTTAAGAAAGCCAGAGCTGAGGATAACCGGGGTCTGGATTTTCTTTCAGGCTTTGTTAGGCCGTTAGAGGGCCCTATCACAGGCGTTTACGGTAGTCGTAGAATTTACAATGGCAAGCCGGGCAGTCCGCACTACGGTCTGGATATCGCTGCTCCAACCGGTACGGATGTCTTTGCGCCGGCGCCAGGCGTGGTGAGGTTGATTCACGATGATATGTTCTACTCTGGGGGTACATTGATTCTCGAGCATGGCTATGGCATCAGCTCTACGTTTATTCATCTTAGCGAGGTGTTGGCGGCCCCAGGTCAGCGAGTAAAAGCGGGAGATTTGATTGCCCGTGTCGGTTCAACGGGTAGGGCGACAGGGCCACATTTGGACTGGCGTATCAATTGGTTTGATGTGCGATTGGATCCGGCGTTGGTGTTAGAGGATTTTCCTGCGCAGGCACATCCCGGCTCGATCACTAAAGTTCACAACCAACATCCATAACTAAAACCACCCGAAAACCCGCCAGGCGTGGTTTTAACACCGCCTTTCCCTTAAACTTGTCCCTTTGGAATCTCCTTGATTCGGGGTTGTGATGATTGACAAGAAGTTGCTAAGTATTTTGGTGTGCCCGGTGAGTAAGGCACCCTTGGAATACGATAAAGAAAAAGATGAGTTGATATGTCGAGCCAGTGGTTTGGCCTACCCCGTCCGTGATGGTATTCCTGTGATGCTTGAAAGCGAGGCTCGCCAGTTGAGTACAGACGAAAAGCTCGGTGGCGATCATCAGGGGACGTAGACCATGTCAGAAGAAACCCTATTTACCAAAATCATCAATGGCGATATTCCTGCGGACATCGTCTATGAGGATGAGTACTGCTTTGCCATTAGGGATATAGCGCCCAAAGCACCGACGCACTTATTGGTTATTCCACGCAAGCCTATTCCTCGCCTGGTCGATGCGTCACCAGAGGATAAGGCGTTGCTTGGTCACCTTATGCTTGCTGTGGGTGATATTGCCAAACAAGCGGGTGTTGACGAGGCTTTCCGGGTAGTGATTAATAATGGCGCGGCAGTTGGCCAAACAGTATTTCATCTTCACTTGCACATTCTTGGTAACAAGACATTCTCGGAAGATAGTCTGGGTTTCTAAGAACCCACTAATTAGATCGATATTTGATAACGAGGCTTGTGAGCAGGCTGTGGAAATTGATTATTTATGAAAAGTGCTGAAATACGCGATGCATTTCTGAGCTATTTTGAACGTCAGAAACACACCATTGTGGCGAGTAGTAGCCTGGTGCCCGGTAACGATCCGACCCTGTTATTTACCAATGCGGGTATGGTGCAGTTTAAAGATGTCTTTTTGGGTGGCGAAAAGCGTAACTACGCCCGTGCTACGTCGTCACAGCGCTGTGTGCGCGCTGGAGGCAAGCACAATGACCTGGAAAATGTCGGTTACACCGCGCGTCATCACACCTTCTTTGAAATGCTCGGTAATTTCAGCTTTGGTGATTATTTTAAACGGGATGCCATTAAGTTTGCATGGCAGTTTCTTACGGAGGAGCTTGGGCTGCCCGCAGAACGCCTGTGGGTTACCGTTCATATATCAGATGACGAGGCAGCAGATATTTGGCTCAAAGAGTTAGGGGTCAGTGCAGAGCGTTTTTCTCGATTGGATGAAGATAACTTCTGGCAAATGGGTGATACCGGCCCCTGCGGCCCCTGCTCCGAAATTTTTTATGATCACGGTGAAGATGTACCCGGTGGTCCACCCGGTAGTGAGAACGATGATCTCGATCGCTATATTGAGATTTGGAATCTGGTGTTTATGCAGTATGAGCGCAGTGCTGACGGCACGATGGAACCGCTCCCTAAACCCTCGATTGATACCGGTATGGGGCTCGAGCGTATTGCTGCCGTCATGCAGGGAGTTCATAGTAACTATGAAATTGACCTGTTCCAGGCGTTACTCAAGGCCGCCGCAAAGGCCACTGGAACCAGTGACTTGGAAAATAAGTCACTGCGAGTCATCGCTGACCACATTCGTTCTTGCAGCTTCTTGATAGTGGATGGTGTGCTCCCATCCAATGAGGGTCGAGGCTATGTTCTCCGGAGAATTATTCGCCGCGCTGTTCGTCACGGAAATCAACTGGGTCAAACCGACGCCTTTTTCTACACGCTAGTAGCATCACTGGTAGCAGAAATGGGTGATGCTTATCCAGAGTTGGCCCAAGCTCAATCACAAGTTGAAAAAGTGTTGCTCGCAGAAGAGCTGCAGTTTGAAAAAACCCTCGATAAGGGGATAGCAGTTCTCAATACAGCGCTGGCTGCATTACAGGGTCATGTGATTCCTGGTGATGTGGTCTTTACCCTTTACGATACTTACGGCTTCCCTGTGGACCTGACTAACGATATCGCTCGAGAGCGGGGTTTATCACTGGATATGTCTGGTTATGAAGAGGCCATGAATGCACAGCGTCAGCGTGCTCGCGCTGCGGGGTCCTTCAAAGTGGACTATACCCAACAGCTGCAATTGGACGGCAAGACTGAATTTTACGGCTATGAGAGCACTTGCGGTACGGGTTCTGTCGTAGCCTTGATAGCGGATGGTAACATTGTGGATACAGTATCTGCTGGTGATGAGGCCGTTGTGGTGCTAGATAAAACATCCTTTTATGCCGAGTCTGGTGGTCAGGTGGGTGATAGCGGATATCTGAGTACAGCGGATGCTGTGTTTGATGTGCGCGACTGTCAGAAGCAGGGAAATCACTATTTACATATCGGCGTGGTGACGTCTGGCTCAATAAGTGTTGGTCAGCAACTTGATACTGACGTGAAGGCAGATGTTCGTCTGGCAACAGCTCTTAATCACTCTGCTACCCACCTGTTACATTCGGCGTTAAGAAGTATTTTGGGTGAGCACGTCACCCAGAAGGGATCATTAGTTGATAGCAATCGCCTGCGCTTTGACTTTAGCCATTTTGAAGCAGTGACACCTGAACAGCTAAAAGCTGTTGAGCAGAAAGTGAATACAGAAATTCGTCGCAACTCTCTAGTGAAAACCGATATTTGTGATATGAAGGCGGCCCAAAAGAAAGGCGCTATGGCGCTGTTCGGTGAGAAATATGGTGATGAAGTGCGGGTACTGACCATGGGCGATGGTTTTTCCGTAGAACTTTGTGGCGGCACGCATGCATCGCGCACTGGTGATATTGGTCTTATGCGTATAGTGAATGAGACAGGTATAGCTGCAGGTGTTCGCCGTATTGAGGCTGTTACGGGTGGCCAAGCATTGGCCTATTTGGACGGGCTTGAGCAGCAGCTGGATATTATCAGTCGGGCTCTAAAAGCCAACCGAGAAAATGTGGCGCAGAAAGTGGCATTACTTTGTACCGAAGCAAAAGAGCTTGAAAAACAAAATGCTCAATTAAAGGGCAAGCTGGCCAGTTCCGCTGGAACTGATTTGGCAACACAGGCAAGAGAGATTCATGGGGTGAAAGTGCTGGTGGCCAGCCTCGATGGTGTCGATCCCAAGGCCCTCCGCGATACGGTAGACCAGTTGAAAAATAAATTGGGTAGCGCCGTAGTATTACTCGCTGCGCCGGGTGACGAGAAGGTCGCGTTGGTTGCTGGGGTGACGAGCGATACCACCGACAGGGTAAAGGCTGGTGAACTGATGCAGTTTGTGGCGGAAAAACTGGGTGGTAAAGGTGGCGGTCGTCCTGATATGGCTCAGGGTGGTGGTACCGATGTCGCTGCACTGCCCGCCGCCATTGATGCAGTGTTTGATTGGGTGGAGCAAAAGCTTGGCGGTCAATAGCTAAAAGAGATGTAACCCCTTTAGCCTTGACTGGTTGCTCTTAACTTTAAACGTCATTTGGTGTTTAATTGCCAGCCACTTTTAGGTTTTTTTTAGGTTGTCTTCAGCTTGGAAAGTAGGCAAATAATTCTTTAATAATATTCTTGAGTCTAAAAAGTTCATGAGTTTAATCGTTCAAAAATATGGTGGCACCTCGGTTGGAACCATCGACCGAATTGAGGCCGTTGCCGACAAAATTGCGGGCTTCCGTAATCGTGGTGATGATGTGGTTGTCGTTGTTTCGGCCATGAGTGGTGAAACTAATCGATTGATATCACTGGCCAGTGATATCCATGAGGAGCCAAGCCCTCGTGAGATGGATGTACTGCTATCAACCGGTGAGCAGGTGACCATTGCGCTGCTAAGCATGGCATTACAAAAACGGGGCTGTGATGCCCGCTCTTATACGGGTGGTCAGGTTCGTATTCTTACCGATAGCGCACACTCTAAGGCTCGCATTCAAGATATTGATGCCCACCGAATGCAGGAAGACTTGTCTGCAGGTAGAGTTGTGGTTGTTGCCGGTTTTCAGGGTGCTGATGAGCAGGGCAATATTACGACGCTTGGGCGCGGTGGTTCTGATACGACAGCAGTGGCATTGGCCGCGGCGTTAAAAGCCGATGAATGCCAGATTTACACTGATGTAGATGGCGTATACACAACCGATCCTCGCATGGTCTCAGGTGCTCGTCGCCTAGATCGCATTACCTTTGAGGAAATGCTAGAAATGGCCAGCCAAGGCTCCAAGGTATTACAAATTCGCGCTGTTGAGTTTGCTGGCAAATACAAGGTTCCACTAAGGGTGCTATCCAGTTTTGAAGATGGCCCTGGTACATTGATTACACTTGAGGATGATAACGATATGGAAAAACCGGTTGTTTCTGGTATCGCCTTTAACCGTGATGAGGCCAAACTCACCATTCGTGGTATTCCTGATGTTCCTGGTATCGCATCCAGGGTGCTGGGAGCCGTAGGGCGGGCCAATATTGAAGTAGATGTCATCGTTCAGAATGTGGCTCAAGATAATACAGCTTCTCTGACCTTCACCGTTCACCGCAATGAATTGGCTAAGGCAAAGGATGTGCTGGAAACGGTAGCCAAAGAGCTAGGTGCGACGACAGTTGAAGCGGATGCGGGTATTGCCAAGCTGGCGCTAGTCGGCGTGGGGATGCGCTCCCATGCGGGTGTGGCAGCCACCATGTTTGAAGCCCTAGCCAACGACAATATTAACATTCAGATGATCAGTACCTCAGAGATCAAAATCACCGTTGTGATTGATGAGCGTTATCTGGAGTTGGCCGTTCGAGCCCTCCACAGTGCATTTGAGCTGGAGGAGCGAGATAAGACAGAGTGAGAAGAGCTCGCCTATTTCCACTAATATGGAATGATTGGTATAGTTCACGTACTTAAGGCCGATATCAGACTTTTTCGGCCTCTGGTGACTTGGTTACACTAAAAGAATAAAAGCCAGGGAAAAGAGGACATCAGTGTTATCACTGATAATTTGGCAGTGTATAGGAGTTCAATCATGTTAATTCTCACACGACGTGTAGGAGAAACCCTGATTATTGGTGACGATGTTAGTGTTACCGTATTAGGGGTTAAAGGAAACCAGGTTCGGATAGGCATTGATGCACCAAAGGATGTGTCTGTTCACAGGGAAGAGATCTATAAGCGAATTCAGTCGGAAAATGAAGCGCCAGAGTAGCCTAAATCCTCTTTGATTTTTCAAATGATATGTTATTATGCCGCCTCATTTTTTGGTGGTGGCAGAAAGCTGTTACCTTGGAATATATAAGCTGAATAATGAACTGGTGAGGTGGCCGAGCGGCTGAAGGCGCGCCCCTGCTAAGGGTGTATAGGCTTATCCCCTATCGAGGGTTCGAATCCCTCTCTCACCGCCATAAACGAAAAACCCGGCCAAGGCCGGGTTTTTTTATTTACTTGGCAGGCAGTGACTGCCTTATGCGTAACCCAAAAAGGTCTTTACCTACTTTGAATTACTGCTAAGCCGTTTATGCTGCATAGCGTCTCATCCAAAGTTCGGCCGTTTTACGTGCACGTTTGGCTGCAAGGTCGATAGCGTAGTGCATGTCCTCTTCCGTATTTTGAACTTCTACCGTCGTTGGTATTCCCTCAAGTTGTACTTGAATAAGACAGTTATTGTGTACGCCACCCTTTGGGTCGTCGACTCCAGATAGCTTTACCAGTACATGGTTTACTCGATCATATTTTCCGCTATCGTCAAATCCTAGGGATAGTTTTACATAGTCTTCCAGATCATTTGTCAATTTAAAGTTATCTGCTTGAATTTCTGTTTTCATCATCCTCTTCCCGTTTTTTCTAGTAGTTTTTAGATGACGTTAGGCTAAATCGATTTAAATGTAAGGAAAAGTCGAATATAATTTAAATACTATTCGTATTAACCGAACTATTGTGTGGTCATGATTAACTATAAACATCTTCATTATTTTTGGGTGGTGGCAAAATCGGGAGGTATTACGCGTGCCAGCGAACGCTTACACCTAACACCCCAGACCATCAGCGGGCAATTAAGCCTTTTGGAGGAATATATGGGCGAAGCCCTATTCTCCCGTGTTGGTCGAAATCTTGAGCTGACTGAAACCGGGCAGCTGGTGTTGAGCTATGCTGAGGATATCTTTTCTCTGGGGAACGAGCTGAAGGAAATGCTAGGTCGTCTTCCTGATGAGCAACCCCTGATTTTTAATGTAGGTGTGACTGATGTGGTGCCCAAATCTATCGCATACCGGTTGTTGGCCCCGGCATTGGAAATGCCAGAACCTGTCAGAATTGTCTGCAAAGAAGGTTCCATTAATTCATTGTTAGATGACCTAGCGGTACATCGCATCGATTTGGTGATAGCTGACGGCCCTATACCACCGGATGTGAGTATGGTTGGTTTCAGTCGTTCACTTGGCGATTGTGGTATCACTTTTTTCGCAACCCCTGAGCTGGCAAGTAAACTGGTTAAAAATTTTCCTCACAGCCTTAGTGGTATAGCGTTCTTGCTCCCGGGTGAAATGACGGTAGTGCGTAATTATTTGATACAGTGGTTTGGGCGGTTACATATACACCCGAGGATCATTGGTGAATTCGATGATAGCGCTCTAATGAAAGCATTTGGGCAGGCGGGAGCCGGTGTCTTTATTGCGCCTACGGCCATTGCAGGTGAGGTAGAAAAGCAATACGGCGTAGTATCTATTGGGCAGACGAATGAGGTACGTGAGAAATTTTACGCAATATCAGTGGAACGAAAAACTCCGCACCCAGCAGTTGCTTCGATCACCGAAATGGCACGGGAATGGTTGTTTACAGATACGTCTGGTTTTGTTGAAGGTAAGTAGGTGTTGTTTTTGAGTTGAAATTGAAAGAAAAGTCATTGCTTCGAATTGACAGGGTAACTGTTATTTCTGGTCTTTACTTAGTCAAATAGTGGATTGCCAGTTGAGATGTAATCAAACAAAAAGAGAAAAACATTATCATTGCAACAATGCCAGCCAAAATAACAGATTTTGGGTTGGTCTCTAGTAAATCTGTAGCCCGTTTTAATCCTGACTTTCTTTGTAATTGAAAAACCAAACAAAACGCTTGAGTAATAATTTCTAAAAATGAGAGGTTTTTATTGTTTGGTTCTTCTAAGGCAGTTTTAAATACAGGATGAGCATCATACTCAATCTCATTCTTTTCATTCTTTTCATTCTTTTCATTCTTTGTGGTCATGATCTGCGCGGCCTAATATTGGTAGATAGTAACTATCATTTTTTAGCTATAACTAGTACAAGTAGTGCATTTGTTGGTAGAGGCCATGTCTGCTGAATGGTGAAAACAGAAGCCAAAGAATAAGTTTGTCTTGTCACGGAAACAGCAGTATATACCTGTTATTAGAACAGGTGCCGTTGTTCGTATACCTGAGCCCAATGAGTGCCTTTCTTGTTTGCAACTTCTGTTTCGAAATAATGTTTCATCCTGCGGTTATCCTCCTTGTTGTCTTTTAATGCGGCACCGATTAGGAAGTGAACTAGGTCTGAGGACTGCATGGCACTATTTCTATAATAATAGGCATGAACGCCCATGGCGTGGACGACAGAAATGGCTTCTGCTGTAGACATGACAGTGGCCGCCAAACGATCCGTACTTCGTCCATCTAGTGTTTGTCCATTGCGCAATTCGTGGAAAATAGTAACCAGCACTTCAATAAGTTCAGAAGGCGGTTTGACATCGACTCCTGATTGGCGAATTAATTTCCCCGCTTCCCGTCCGACCACATCTATTTCATCGTGAATATCACGAATGGCGCCGATAGTTTCAAAATTCATTCGGCGTTTTAGTGCTGCGCTCATCTCATGCACACCTTTATCCAAAGAATTTGAGGTGGCTATAATATTGAAACCGTCTCTCGCAAACAGTATGGAGTCTTCACCTTCAAGTTCTGGAATTTGAATTTGTCGTTCGGACAAAATTGAGAGAATCGAGTCCTGAATGAATTGTGGGCAGCGAGCTATTTCTTCAAAGCGAACCAGCTGACCCTTCGCCATTCCTTGATAAATAGGGCTAGCGATTAGCGCATCCTTGGTTGGGCCAGTATTTTTTAATAGGGCTTCATTCCAGCTGTACAGTAGTTGATTGGTATTGGTAATAGCGCCACCTTGAATAGTGAGGGTGGATTGCCCGGATACCGCGCAGGTTAATAATTCGGAGAGCCAGGATTTTGCTGTGCCAGGTTCGCCAATCAGCATGGCGCCGCGATTAGTCGCCAGGCTAATAATGATGCGGGTGATTAGTTCGCGTGAGCCGACAAATTTCTTCTCAATGCCTAGTTCGTTGTCACCAAGGATAAATTTCTCCACGGCATAGGGCGACAAACTCCAGCCGGGTGGTACTGGACCTGGATCCCACTGGGAAAGAATGTCTAGCTCGTTTCTGTAGATGTGTTCTGCGGCTGGACGCTGGATGGCTTTCTCATTCATAATGCATTATCCAATTAGGATGTTTTTTCCCACTGCCAGCGAGCTTCGGGAGCCATGCGCTCTTCTGGCAGGATACGAGGTAATTCCGAGAGTGGAATATTGCCCTGAATAACATGATCCAGCGCGCTATCTCGCATGGTGATGAGCCCACAATCCAAAGCTAGTTTACGTAACTCGCTTACCGATATGTTACGAGAAATCGCATTGCGTAATTCGGGGTTAAGGTGCAGATACTCCACTACAGCAACACGCCCGTGTGTGCCCGTATCATTACAGTACTCACACCCTTTGCCAATATAGGCCCGGAAGCTATCGGGTGTTCCGCCGGGGAAGACTTCCTGAAGAATTTTGCCATCCGGTGTTGTTTGTTCTCGGCAGTTAGGACAGATTCGTTTGGCCAGCCTTTGCGCTATGACAGCAAGTAATTCACTGGCCAATGAGTTGGGGTGTACGCCTAGGTCATAGAGCCGCTGCATGGCATCCACCGCATCGTTGCAGTGTAGCGTCGATAGCACCACATGCCCTGTTTGCGCAGCACGTATGGCCTCTAGAGAGGTTTCATGGTCGCGTATTTCTCCCACCAGAATGACATCGGGATCCTGACGAACAAAAGAGCGCATGGCATCGGCAAAGCTAAACCCAATTTCTGGGCGAACCCGGGTTTGCTGAATATTATTAATAGAATATTCGATGGGGTCTTCTACGGTTATAACCTTACGAGTGCCGTCAGCGGCTAACAACTGTAAACCCGCATACAGGGTTGTGCTTTTTCCTGACCCGGTGGGGCCAACCACCAGCACGAGCCCAGAGGGGTTTTTCAATAAGCGTTTGTAGTTTTCTGAAATCGCTGGAGACAATCCCAATTGTTCAATGCTGATGAGTTCAGAATTTTGTGGAAGTAGACGGATGACCACATGCTCACTATGAAGAGCAGGTTGAACCTGAATCCGCAGGTCAAACTGTGACTCACCCACACGCAAATGAGAGCGGCCACCTTGAGGCAGCCGTCGTTCAGCGATATCCAGTTCAGCTCGTAGTTTGATAACGTTAATAAGCCCCCTTAATTCCCTCGGGCTGATATCGTAGTGAGGGATATCCCGCATTTCGCCATCAATTCTCAGTCGGACTCTGACAGTATTGTTGTATTGCTCAAGGTGAATGTCGCTGGCACGCTCAGCCACCGCGTCCAGTAATAAAGCCTCAAATAGTGATACCAGTTGTGCTCCAGCCCCTGGCTTGTGGGTGCCTAGCAGGTCTTCATCTTTTTTAGATTCAAGGTTTTCGAGGGGGAGATGTATCGGTGAGCTTTGGGCTTGTAGGCACAGGTCTGTGGCAGACCAGAGGCGACGAAAATCCGTGGGCGTCACCAATATGGTTTCAATTTTGAGCTCAGGGAATACCCTTTGAATTTCTACCATGGAGGCGCTGGGGTTACTGGTGGCAACCTTGAGAACACCTCGTTCGGTGTAAAGCGGAATTAAATGATGGTGGTCGAGAAATGCCTGTGAAAAGCTATTAAAAATTTTCGGATCGATCCATTTCAACAGACTTTCTACATTTCCCAGCTCTACATCGTATTGCTTGGCCAGTGAGCGGTAAAGATCCATATCATCTACGTTAGTTAATCGACGCACTTCATCGATAATCAACGTTTTATTAGCTTTAGCCCGACGCCGAGCTTCTGAAAGGATTTCATTATTAATAAAGCCAAGCTCAATCAGAATTTCATCTTTATTCTGAACAAAGTCGAGATAACCGTGTTCGCTGCGCACATAATTGTGATGGCCGTCTCCCGTGTACTTGACCAACTTCAGTAATGATGAATCTGCATACTCTACACAGACCATCTGGCCATGAAGTGTCAGTTGATTCAACAGCACAGACTTATCTTCAATATTGGGGGTGGCTACAACAATAATATCGAAAGGCGCTTCTTGTGGAGCGCCATCCTGACCATCTCCATGATGGATCAACACATTATCCAGATTGAGGCTGCTCATCTTCTCCATTGCCGCATCGGCCAGAGACGCGTTTTTTTCGATGCCGATTACCTTATGGGCAACAAGAGATAGTACGGCGCTGGCATAACCTAGACCAACACCAGCTTGTAAAACTTTGGGGTTTTGGGGTAGCGTCAATACACTAAAAATGTGGCGAAGAGTTTCCGTTGACGGAATACTCCTGCCTACCACCAAGCCCTCTTGCTCACAACTGACAAAGGCTCGCCGGTTTATCTCGTTGAGTGCTTGCTCAATACGGGGGTCAATCCGATCATTCGGGTATTTAGGCTGTTGAATTTCAGCGATAGACATCGGTATTTTTAACCTCTTGCATCCTTATCTGTCTTGCTAATAGATAAGAGCGTCAGCATACGAATATAAGTACCGATGATAGCTTGTGCTGCG
>TARA_R110000822_G_scaffold2180_3_pt1 | contig 18601 bp, 17 predicted proteins | sample TARA_R110000822 | Tara Oceans TARA_R110000822 (sample SAMEA4397666) | marine metagenome | biome: Polar Biome; feature: [SRF] surface water layer (ENVO:00010504); material: water (ENVO:00002006), including particulate matter (ENVO:01000060) such as... | depth 5 m | reverse complement strand
CCACCTGATTTCCTTGATGCTCTGACAACAAAAGAAGGACCTTATACATATGAGGAAATGATACAAATATTATTAACATCAGAATGGAGCGAACCATTTATAGTATAAAATATAAACAACAATGGATTTCACACTATTATTTCAAAGGTTTGCAGAACAGTCCCCTCTTATAGTGGGGTGCGGCTTAGTAATTTGGCAGCTTCTAAAAATGTATAAGGAAGAGAAAGAGCTACTAAGAACAGAAAGAACAGAAAGACAAGTCGAAGTTAGAGATATAATAGATACATACCATACAAGAATAAAAGGTATCAATGAATCACATACCGCTGAACTTAAGGAGTTGAACAACTACACAAGAGAAAGAGACCTTGAAACACAAGAAGCTTTAAGCAGCACAGTTGTTGCTGTCGAAGCAATACATCAATTAATTGGAGATAAATTTAGATTACTAGGTTAAAACATTTAATTATGATAAAGGACAAAGTAGACCCCAATAAAGTACTAAAGGATTTTGTTGCTAATCAAAAAAAACGTATTAAAAGATTAAAAGATAAGTGTGACAAAAAAAAATGTTCTTAACGTAATAACCAATATTAATACATGAGTAGTTTATTAAAATTAGGATCAAAGGGGACAGAGGTTGTAGAGCTTCAAACCTTATTGGGAATAGATATAGATGGATTATTTGGAGAACATACGAAAGCATCTGTTATAGAATTTCAGGAAGAAAATGATTTGCAACCTGATGGGATAGTCGGAACTGCTACCTGGGGTGTCTTGAAGGGACATAATCCGGATGGCAATTTAGATTCAGATGCTAATGTTTATGTTACTGATAATGGTATGGTTATTAACAAGTATTATTTACCTAACGATGAATATGTTCACGAGAGGTATGATAATGAGTACGCTTTTTTGCATCACACCGCAGGCAGGGAGAATCCTTATAGGGTTGTAGATTCTTGGGGTAGAGATGACAGAGGGAGAGTAGGAACTGAATTTGTGTTGGGGGGTATAAGCCACACTTCAGGAAGTTCAGATTATGATGGGGAGATGATACAAGCATTTCCTGAAGGGAATTTTGCATATCATTTAGGTGCTGTAGGTTCTTCTATAATGAGAAAGGCTTCTGTAGGGGTAGAGATATGTTCTATGGGTTATTTAGATAATGACTACAAGACTTATGTTAATAGCAAGTGTTTAGTTTCACAAGCATGTAAGCTATCTGAACCTTTTAAGAATAGAATATATTGGAATAAGTATAGTGATAAACAGTTAGAGCAAGTAGGCAAGTGGATAGAGTATATAGGTAAGCGTGACAGTATAGATATGCGTGTTGGTTTGCAGCAGTGGATAATGAAGTATGGACCTACAAAGGCTTTTGATTTTCATCAAGATGCTTATGATGGAAAAGTCAAGGGGTTGCTGACACATACAAATGTTAGGAAAGATAAATATGATTGCTTCCCGGACCCTGGGTTGGTTGATGTGATAATGAGTATAAGATAGATGGTAACGGCTATTGTTATCATATATACTTTTAAGTTCTCTGTTCTGTTGTTAGCAGAATATTACGAAAGAAATAAATAGGGCAGGTTTGGTATTAATTTATCGAAAATCAAGGGGGAATTGATGATTCTTTAATGTCATCCTGCCTTTAGGATATAGGGGAGGGGAGAAACTATTTTTATTTAATTTAATTATAGGTTAAAGTGTTTCGTTTATGACTAGATTGAACTATCCCCTTCTCTTTTTAAAATTTAAAACATCCAAGCTTCTAAAACTAAAGGTGGCAAGGAAATAAATTTTTATGAAAGATAAAAGAGGAGAGGATTAAATTTTATTAACTAACTGACTGTTACTAGTAGATCAAATAACCTCTTCTCTTGTTAAAACTATTTTAAGTTATGAAGCCTACTTATATTATTTTTATAGTACAATCATCTTTTATATTAGTATTGTTTTTTATATTGGTATTTAAGAAAGCTCCTACTCCTATGTTATTTGATTATGATAGGATAAAAAATGACATGGAAGTTTCTATAGCTACTTTACAAAAAGAGTTTGATTTAATAAGTATAGAGAATAGCATATTGTATGAAAAATTAGATTCTTTAAAAAATCAAATACCTGATAATAGAAGGAGTTTAGATAAAATCAATAGAGAAATAAAAAAATTAAATGAAACATATATTATTAGTAATTATAGGGATAGTTCTGATGTTGCCCTCATCCGCAGACTGTCAGGAAAATAAAATATCGATTGAAAAAGATGTGCTTGTAAGGATAGCATCTCAACTGGATAGCTTTGAAGTTTTAAAGAAATTAGAACTTGAGTATCTTTCTTTTAAAGACTCTTGTGTTATGATAACAAATACTCAAATGAAGTACATAGAAACACAGGATATGCTGATATTTAATAAGAGTAAGCAAATAGAAAACTTACAATCTTCAGAAAGTGAGTACAAGGGATTAGTTGAAATTAATGAAAACCTTGTGAAGGTATATCAGAAAAAAAATAAAATCGCCAAAAGAAAAACAGTTATAAGCTTGGTAGGAGGAGGGATATTAACTATAGGCTTGACAACCGGATTACTAATAACTTTAATACAATAAAATGGAAACACTTACTAAAGAGGATTTATCTTTTCTCCAGGAATCTATTAAGAAGTTAAACTCTGCAAAATCATTACTTGCAGACTTGGAGATTAAAAAACATGAAACGTTATTAATGATTGGGCATCACAAGGGAAAGGTACAGTCTAAGGAGAAAGAATTAATTAATAAATATGGCTTAGATTCAGTAATCAATATAGAGACTGGTCAGGTTAAGAAAAAAGAAAAATAATGGGAAAAATAAGCACATATGACAATGCGAGTCCTGTAACATTAACTGATAAAGTTATTGGGACATCAGTTGGGGGGTCTCCAACAGACGCAACAAAGAATTTTTTGATTTCTGATTTGCTCACCTTGTTTCAAGGTTTACCAACGAAATACACTGCTGATTTTTTGATTGCAGATTGGGTAGCCAATGTCCTCCCGAGTGGTGTAGTCTATGTATATACTCTAACCGCTGCCACTCATGGGAGAGGAATAAGTCCGATTATGCAAATTCATGATGCAACCTACAGGTTTATACGTACAGCAGGAGAGGGGATAACGTATGCTACAACAGGGGTCGTGGGATTGCAAATTGGACCTGAGGTAGTTGTTGAAATTGTAGCAGATAACGAAGGAACCGCAGGCAATATTGCAATTACTACAGATGGAGTTAGCACTTTAGATTCTTTTGTAAATACTTGGAACATCAACAACCCAACAAATACTGTAACTTTAACTTATATTGAAGGGGCAAATTGGATAGGGGCAGGAGAAGTTTTTACTTTATCCAATGGTGCAGATATTGATAGCATAAAAATAGAAACAAACGGAGACATAAAAGTGACTGTAGGGTTCGGTGGAGCATTTGATGGAACAATAATAGTGATGTAATGGACATAAGAAAAATATCTGTAGGGCCGGACTATAAGTCTAGCATGAACTATGTCGTAGGGCAGAATGTTCTAGGAGGTAGCTACTGCATTCATCTGATTCAAGAGAAGGCAGGGAAGCTAAAGATATGGATAGAGAGAGAAGATGTAATTATCCTATGGAAGTCCTTTAGTGTAGCGATGCCATCATGTATTGAGTATAACATAAACTTTTAATATGCAGTCACCATGTAGTTTTGTTGTCAGACCGATAGGGGGCAGCAGGTACGTAAATAAAAAAAAGATATCCGGAGTTGACTTTATTGTTAATGCTTCTGAGGAAAACCATGCCGCATCAAATAGGCAGGCTGAGGTAGTAGAGCTTCCGATAGGATACGATGGAGAGATAGAGAAGGGCGATGTTTTACTTGTCCACCATAACGTGTTTAAGTTTTATAACGACATGTATGGGAGGAAGAAGAGTGGTAAAAGTTTTTTGAAGGATGACTTGTTTCTTGTTGAGTGGGACCAGTTCTTTATGTACAAGAAGGATGGGCAGTGGAACGCTCACGACAAATATTGCTTCGTTAAGCCCATTAAAAAGTTTGATGGGGTAATGGAGTCACTTGACAAAGAAGAACCTAATATGGGGCAAATGGCATATGCCAATGGATACATTTTGGATAAAGGTGTAAGCGTTGGAGACATTATAGCGTACATACCCAACTGCAACTATGAATTTAATGTAGATGGCGAGAAGCTGTACAGGCTATATGACCATCAGATATCAATGGTGATATGAAAGAGAAGAAAAGCAGGATTATAAAAGCGGCCTACAAGGCAGTAGATGAGTTGATAAAGGTCGCAGAACAAGAGATCATAAAGCTAATCCCTGAGGATGAGCTTGCGGCAGACAGATTAAAAAACGCTGCTGCTACAAAGAAGCTTGCAATATTTGATGCTTTTGCTATATTGGAAAAAATAGAAGAGGAGAAAGAAAAGATAGATGCAGAGAAAAACATTGTAAACAAGAAAGTAAACACTAAACAAGGATTTGCTGAACGAAGATCAAAATAAGCTATATGTCCTAATCGATGACTACATAAAACTGTCTGTGATAAATAAACGTAATCGCAGCCGGAAGTGGGAATATGGGTATAACGAAGAGTATGACATCATTGTCATCTCTAAAGATGGTACCATAGGAGATATAATTAGCATCAAGGGTCTTTTAATTGCACTTCCACCAACACCTAAAGAGTGTTATAGCAGGTCTAAAAAAGAAAGTGAGCAGTATTGGGAGCGCAAGGAGGAGCCTAAAGACCTGCAAAAAATAAACTCAATCTTTGAATGGAATAGCCTTCCCAATGAGTTTAAGTCTGAGTGGGTAGATTACATAGAGGAAGAGTTCGATAAGCGAGAGTATGGCTATTGGTTTATGAACAACGGTAAACCTATCTACATAACAGGGTCACAGTACATGTACATCCAATGGTCTAACATAGACATTGGATATCCTGACTTCAGGGAGGCTAATAGAATTTTCTACATATATTGGGAGGCATGCAAGGCTGACAGCAGATGTTTCGGTCAAGTGTACCTAAAGATTAGACGTTCAGGATTCTCCTACATGTCATCATCAGAATGTGTAAACATCGGGTCTTTGGCTAGAGATGCTAGGATAGGTATACTGTCAAAGACAGGGGCTGATGCCAAGAAGATGTTTACCGACAAGGTTGTTCCTATTGCTAAGAAGCTACCCTTCTTCTTCAAACCGATACAAGATGGTATGGATAGACCAAAAACGGAGCTTGCTTTTAGAGTTCCTGCTTCTAAGATTACTAAAAAGAACATGTATGAGCAGAAGGCTGATGATCTAGATGGATTAGATACAACTATAGATTGGAAGAGTACTGATGACAACTCCTACGATGGTGAGAAGATTTTGCTGCTTGCACATGATGAGAGTGGGAAGTGGTTACGTCCAAACAACATCTTAAACAACTGGAAGGTGACAAAGACATGCCTACGTTTGGGTAGAAAAATCATTGGCAAGTGCATGATGGGGTCTACATGTAACTCTTTAGATAAGGGTGGTAAGAACTTCAAGAAACTATTTCAAGAGTCAACAACCAAGAAAAGGAATGCTAATGGGCAGACAAAGACAGGCTTATACAGTTTATTTGTCCCTATGGAATGGAATCTAGAGGGGTTTATAGACATATATGGAATGCCTGTATTTCGCACTCCGGAGGAGCCAATAATGGGAGTAGATGGGGAATGGATAACACAAGGAGCCATTGACTATTGGGAAGCTGAGGTAGATTCATTAAAGAGTGATGCCGATGCTCTGAACGAATTTTATAGGCAGTTTCCAAGGACAGAGTCGCATGCTTTTAGGGACGAGAGTAAAGCGTCAATATTTAATCTGTCAAAAATATATCAGCAGATAGACTACAACGACAGCTTGATAAAAGATCACATGACAACAAGAGGTAGTTTCTATTGGCAGAATGGTATAAAAGATTCTACAGTTATATGGACACCTAAAAAGAATGGTAGGTTCTTGATATCATGGACTCCTCCTGCGGAATTGCAGAACAATGTCATAAACAAAAACGGAATTAAGTATCCTGGTAATGAGCATATGGGAGCCTTCGGGTGTGATTCATATGATATATCAGGAGTAGTAGGGGGAGGCGGCTCTAATGGTGCTTTGCATGGGCTTACGAAGTTTCATATGTCCGAGGGTCCATCGAACCATTTCTTTTTGCAGTATATTGCTAGACCTCAGACAGCGGAGATATTTTTTGAAGAGGTATTGATGGCTTGCGTGTTCTATGCGATGCCAATACTAGTGGAGAATAACAAACCGAGGATGCTATACCACCTCAAGAATAGGGGATATCGTGGATTTAGCATGAACAGACCCGACAAGCTATACAACAAGCTATCAAAGACAGAGCGAGAGCTTGGTGGCATTCCTAACACTTCTGAAGATGTTAAGCAGTCGCATGCATCAGCTATTGAGTCGTATATAGAGAAGCATGTAGGATTTGACCTAGAAGGGTTCTCAAGACCTGCTGATGAGGTTGGAGATATGCCGTTCAACAGAACGCTTGAGGATTGGGCTAAATTTGATATAAGCAATAGGACGAAGTTTGATGCTTCTATCAGTTCAGGATTAGCAATAATGGCTTGTCAGAGACATTTGTATACTCCTCAGAAAAAGCAATCAAAAATAAGTATTAACTTTGCAAGATATAATAACAAAGGTAAAACAAGCCAAATTATAAGATAATGAAAGAGGTAGAAATAGATATATCACCGGAAAGATTTCCTAGTCAGTTTGTATCTGATGCAGAAAAAGAAAAAGACTCATTTGGGCTACAGGTCGGGCAAGCGATACAGTATGAGTGGTTCAAAAAAGGTGGCTCGGGCTGTAGGTTCTATGACCAATGGAGACAGTTCCACAATCTTAGATTGTACGCTAGAGGAGAACAGTCGGTAAGTAAATATAAAGATGAGCTTGCTGTAGATGGGGACTTATCATACTTGAATCTAGATTGGACACCTGTGCCTATCTTGCCGAAGTTTGTAGATATTGTTGTAAACGGTATGTCTAATCGTTTATTCTCAGTAAAGGCACAAGCTCAGGATGCTATGTCTCAGGGTAAAAAGAATAAGTATCAAGATATGATAGAGGCGCAGATGGTCTCTAAAGATATCCTTGGGATAATAAAAGAGGAGTCGGGTGTTGATCCATTTATTATGCCTGAAGAGGAGCTACCCAATAATGATGAGGAGTTGGGTTTGTACATGAACTTAAAGTATAAGCCTGCTATTGAGATAGCTGAAGAGGAGGCTATCGATACTATTTTTGAGGAGAACCATTATTATGACCTAAGGAAGAGGTTAGACTACGACCTTACGGTGTTAGGGATAAGTGTATCTAAGCATGAGTTCTTGCCAGGAGCAGGGGTGGAGCTTTCATACGTAGACCCTGCCAACGTAGTGTATAGCTACACTGAAGACCCACACTTCAAGGATTGCTTCTATTGGGGCGAGGTAAAGACAATGCCACTGACTGAGCTTATGAAGATAGACCAATCTCTTACCAAGGATGACTTGGAGCAGATATCTCAGTACAGCCAAAGTTGGTACGACTACCACAATGTCTCACAGCTATACGACAACGACATCTTCTACAAGGACACATGTACGTTGCTATACTTCAACTACAAGACCACTAAGAAGTTTGTATACAAGAAAAAGATACTTGAAGGGGGTGGCTCTAAGATTATAGAGAAAGATGACCAGTTCAACCCTCCTACTGAGATGATGGAGGAAGGTAACTTTGAGAAGATATCTAAGACCATTGACGTATGGTACGAAGGCATCATGGTGATGGGTACAAATATCGTATTGAAGTGGGAGCTTGCGGAGAACATGGTGCGTCCCAAATCATCTTCTCAACATGCTATGCCCAACTATGTTGCTGTGGCACCAAGGATGTACAAAGGTGTTATTGAGAGTTTAGTAAGAAGGATGATACCATTTGCTGACTTGATACAGATAACACACTTGAAGCTACAGCAAGTTATTGCTAAGGTTGTACCCGATGGTGTATTCATTGATGCTGATGGATTAAATGAGGTAGACCTGGGGACAGGAGCAGCATACAATCCTGAGGATGCTCTTAGGCTATACTTCCAAACAGGTAGTGTAATCGGTAGGAGCTATACTCAAGATGGTGAATTCAATCAGGCTAGAGTTCCTATTCAACAGCTCACCTCTAGTTCCGGGGCAGGGAAGACTCAGATGCTTCTCTCTAACTACAACCACTATCTAAATCAAATTAGAAATGTCACTGGGTTAAACGAGGCTAGAGATGGCTCTACTCCCGATCCCTATGCTTTAGTTGGCGTTCAGAAGCTTGCGGCATTAAACTCAAACACTGCCACACGGCACATCCTTGATGCTAGCTTATATATGTTTAGGACATTGGCTGAAGCGGTATCCTGTAGGATTGCAGACATACTTGAGTATGCAGACTTCCGGGAAGATTTTGCAAATAAAATAGGAAAATATAACGTAAGTATACTAAATCAAATTTCAGAGTTGTATATTTATGACTTCGGAATTTTTATAGAGGTCTCTCCGGACGAAGAGCAAAAGGCTCAATTGGAAGGGAATGTACAGACGGCTTTATCAAAGGGTGATATAAATCTTGAAGATGCCATTGACATCCGTGAGCTAAAGAACATAAAGTTGGCGAATCAGCTACTGAAGGTTAAGAGGATAGCGAAGCAGGAGAAAGAACAGCAGATGCAGATGCAACAACAACAGGCACAAAGTCAAATGCAGATGCAGTCTCAGCAGATGGCAGCACAGACAGCGATGCAGAAGATAGAGATGGAGACTAGGGCTAAGATGCAGGTGAAGCAGGCAGAGATAGCTTTTGAGATAGAGAAGATGAAAGCTGAAGCAGAGGTCAAAGGTCAACTTATGCAGAAAGAGTTTGAGTACAATCAACTCCTTCATCAGATGGCTAACGAGTCCCAGTCAGGCAGAGAACAAAATAGAGAGGATTCTAAGTCTAAAAGGATTAGTCAGCAGAACTCTGAGCAGTCAAAATTGATAAACCAAAGGAAAAACAACCTGCCTCCACAGAGGTTTGAATCGAATGAAGATAGCTTAGATGGATTTGATTTAGCAGAGTTTAATCCTAGATAAAAAAATTTTTATTAACTTTGTATAAAATTATAATATAATGGAATTTAAAGTAAAAGAAGTATCCGGAGTAGAAGACAGGTCATTAGCTCAAAGAGAAGAAGACCTTTTGGATCAACATGAGCAAGAGCAGCAGGAACAAGAAGAGGGTCAAGAGGAGCAGGTGCAGGAGTCTGATGATGAGTTGTCCGAAGAGAAAGTTTTAAAATATTTAGGAAATAGATATGGCAGGGAGATATCATCATTCGATGACCTTGTCCAGGAGAAGCAAGAAAGCGAGGATATGCCTGAGGATGTATCCGCTTATTTGAAATATAAGAAAGACACAGGTAGAGGTTTTGAGGACTACGTTCGATTGAACAAGGACTTCACCTCTATGGATGAGAATGCTTTGCTAAGAGAGTACTACACCTCTACAGAAGAGGACTTAGACGATGAAGACATCGATACTATTATGGAAGATTTTCTGTATGATGAAGATATCGATGATGATTCTGACATTAAAAAGAAAAAGTTAGCAAAGAAAAAAGTTTTATCGAAAGCTAGAAAACACTTTGAAAAGCAGAAGGAGTACTACAAGCAGCCACTTGAGTCAAGTGGAAGTTTAACTCAAGAGCAGGGAGAAGAGTTGGACTCTTATCGTAAATATATAGAATCTGCAAAAACGCAAAAGCAGGAGACCGAGAGGCGGCAGACGTGGTTCACGGAAAAGACAAACGAGTTGTTCAATGGCGAATTCAAAGGTTTTGAGTTTAAGCTAAACGACAAGAATGTTAGTTTCAAGCCAGGGTCAGCCGAAGAGCTAAAGAAGCTCCACTCAAATCCTATGAACTTTGTAATGAAGTACTTGGATGACAGTGGTCTATTAAAAGACCCATCCGGATACCACCGAGCGTTAGCAGTTGCAATGAATCCCGAAAGGTTTGCCAAGTTCTTTTATGAGCAGGGGCAGTCTGAGGCTACAGAAGATGTAATGCGCAAAACTAAAAATGTCAACATGAGTGAGCGCAGAACACCTGAGGTAACCTCTAAGGGAGGAATGAAGATAAAGGCCGTGAGTTCGACATCCTCTCGTGGCTTAAAGATTAGAAGTAAGCGTAAATAACATTAAATAACTTAAAAACTAAAATAAAATGGCTGGTACATTTAATGCATTACCCACATTCGGGCTGCAACCCTCCGCAACGCAAATTGCGTTATCGACAAATTATATAACAAATTTTGATTTTTTGAACCAATATCTTCCTGACACTTACGAGAAAGAGTTTGAGAGATATGGTAACCGCTCAGTAGCATCTTTCTTACGTATGGTAGGAGCAGAGATGCCTTGTGAGTCTGACCTTATCAAATGGGCAGAGCAAGGTAGACTGCACGTATCTTATACTCAAGTAGGTATGTCTGCCGCTACACCCGCAGGTAGTGCTACAGCAACTTTGACAGTAAACGACAACCTTACAGTTCCTGGAGGATATCCGGCTGGTGTTGTTGCTGACAAAAACATCTCATCTACAGCAGGGGCTTTAGGGGCTGCACAGATTGCTGTCAGAATAGGTCAGACAGTGCTTGTGTCTTTTAACTCAGGTGCAGGTGTAAACAAAGGTATCGTTACTGCCGTTCCTACAGCTAATACGTTCACTGTAGCTTTCTACGAAGCAGGTGGTCTTGTTGCCCCAGGCACAGGCGCTCCTAACTCTGACGTTACTGTATTTGTTTATGGCTCTGAGTTCGCAAAAGGAACAGTAGGCATGCAAGGGTCTTTAGAAGGTGACTCTGTTATCTTTGAGAACAAGCCTATCATCTTGAAAGATAGATACAACGTTACAGGATCAGACATGACTCAAATCGGATGGATTGAAGTAAGCACCGAAAATGGAGCTACAGGCTTTCTATGGTACTTGAAATCTGAGCATGAGACTCGTCTACGTTTCGATGATTACTTAGAGACTGCAATGATTGAGGCTGTCCCTGCTGGAGCAGGTTCAGGTGCTGCTGCTATTGGAATTCAAGGGACTGAGGGTATTTTTAATGCTGTACAGACTAGAGGTAACGTATGGGCAGGTGGTATTCCATCTACGCTACAAGACTTCGACACTATCATCTCACGACTTGACAACCAAGGAGCGATTGAGGAGAACGTCCTGTTTGTAAACAGAGATATGACCTTCGCTATCGATGACATGTTAGCTGCACAAAACTCTTACGGAGCAGGTGGTACTTCATATGGATTGTTTGACAATGACGAGACAATGGCATTAAACCTTGGCTTCTCAGGATTCCGTAGAGGTTATGACTTCTACAAAACTGATTGGAAGTATCTTAACGATCCTACAATGCGAGGTGGTTTAGCAGCAGGTGCAGGTACAGTAAATGGTTTGTTAGTTCCTGCCGGAACAACAACTGTATACGACCAAGTACTTGGTAAAAATGCTAAGAGACCATTCTTACATGTACGTTATCGTGCATCACAGTCTGAGGACAGACGTTACAAAACATGGATGACAGGTTCAGCAGGCGGTGCCATGACTAACGACCTTGATGCTATGGAAGTACACTTCTTGTCTGAGAGAGCTGTGTGCGTAATGGGAGCAAACAACTTCGTAATTTTCGAAGATTAATAAATAAACTTTAAGGAGGCTCTAGTCTTGCTCTAGACACAAGGGAGCCTCCTTTTTAATAAATAAAATCTAATACAATGAAAAAGAAAATCTTAGTCGATAAAGTATATCGCCTTAAACGACAGAATGCACCTTTATCTTATATCATACCAACTCGTAGTACTGCAAGGTCTCCGTTGTTGTATTTTGACGAAGAAAAAGGAATAAACAGACAGCTTAGGTATGCTAGGAATCAGCGTAGTCCCTTTGAGGATGAACAGGATGGTAATGCTATTGTGGAGCCAGTCATCTTTGAAGATGGGTTCCTAAGAGTGCAGAGGACCAATCCGGTGCTACAGCAATTTTTAGACTTGCATCCTATGAATACTACAAAGTTTGAGGAGGTAGATAGCAAGAAAGAAGCTCAAGAGGAGCTTGATGATATATTTGTAACTGTAGATGCCCTTTCTAAAGCAAAAGAGATGGGTATTGAGCAACTTGAAACAATTGGGAGAGTGTTGTTAGCAAGAGACATAAACAAGATGTCTACTGCTGAACTACGAAGAGATATCATTGTATATGCTAGAAACTATCCTGAGGATTTCTTGGAAATTTTTGACGATGCTGATTTGGCTTTGAAGTCTGCATGCCAACAGTTTTTAACTGATGGCTTACTAACTAAGCGCACATCAAGAAACAAGGGCGAAGAGATTTGGTTTAATATCAAAGGAAACAAGAAAAAGCTCTTAAATATTCCATATGGCGAAGATGCCATCAATGTTCTATTCTCGTTCTTTAAAACGGATGAGGGTATTCCTGTACTGGAGTATTTAGAGAAACAAGTATAACTCCATCTTTATTGCATTTTTTTTTCAAAAAGAGGGGTATGTACATATCTCTCTTTTTTTGTTTATATTTGTATAAAAAGAATTATGATAAACTCAGTAAGAAAAACAGTTTTATCCGTTCTTAACAAGAACAACTATGGATATATAACTCCGGATGATTTTAATCTTTATGCAAAGCAAGCGCAATTAGATATATTTGATGACTACTTCTACGACTACAACTATCAGATAAATAAAGAGAATGCTAGAGCCTCAGGCACTGGATATGCTGACATACGCAAGGGATATGAGGAGGTGATAGATGGATTGTCAGAAACTAAAACATTAACTCAAGATGCTGCAAATAGCTATTTCCTTCCCTCGCAGTTAACAACATCAGATGATTATTATCTGATAAATAAGGTGCTATGTTTTAATGGAGCCACATTTTTAGGTGAGGCAGAGAGAGTGAGCCACAGTGACGCTACCTATTTAACTACATCTATGTTAACTAACCCAACAGAGATGTTCCCTGCATACGTTCAGAACGGTAGTGCTATCACTGTATTTCCCGACACAATAAACGGAGCTACACAAGTTCAAGCCCAATATATAAGGTATCCTAAGGACCCCAAGTGGACATATGTTTCACTAACGAATGGGGAGCCTTTATTCAATGCTTCTCAACCTGACTATCAAGATTTTGAGCTTGCAATAGATGACCAAGTAGACTTGGTAATAAAGATATTGCAGTACGCAGGCATGTCCATACGTGAGGTACAAGCAGTTCAGTTTGCAAAGGCTGAGGAACAGTTTAACAATCAAGAAGAGAAATAATGGCATATATATCACAATACACATACTACGAGAACGATGGCGTTGCTCCATTGGATACAAATTGGGGATCATACCAATATGTATCACTAAAAGATATTGTCAATAACTACATGCTAATGTATACAGGCAACAACTCTTTAATCAACAATGAGAACAGGTATAAGATATTGTTCCATGCTAAGAGAGCCATACAGGAGCTAAACTACGATGCCTTTAAGGAGATAAAGGTATTGGAGCTTGACGTTTGTGACAGCCTAAGGTTTGTTCTGCCTCCGGACTTTGTGAATTGGGTGAGGATATCAATGTTTAAAGATGGTGTATTGAGACCGCTGACAGAGAATATTCAAACACTCACAGCATCGTCATACTTGCAGGACAACAACTGCAACATACTATTTGACCACTTAGGTAATATTTTGAAGCCTGAGTACTCAAATATTGACCTAGAAAGGATAAAAGGTACGAAAAAAAGCATATATTTAAATCAGAACAGTATGTTCGATGGGTACGAGGGATACTGCTGCGATGGCAGTTGGTACTTTGATTACAGTATAGGAGCAAGGTATGGTCTAAATACGGAGACAGCAAATGCCAATCCGACATTTAGTATTGACAGGAAGAAGGGTGTTATAAACTTTGACTCTAACATGGCTGATGAGGTGTGTATATTAGAGTATGTATCTGATGGTATGGAGAATGGAGATAACAGTGCAATTACCGTAAATAAGCTCTTTGAGGAGTTTGTGTATGCTTATATCACCTACTCAATATTAGACGCAAAATTAGGTGTCCAGGAGTATATTGTTCGCAGGGCAATAAAGAAGAAGACAGCCTTGCTTAGGAACGCTAAGATTAGATTAAGTAACATACACCCAGGCAGACTTCTTATGAACCTTAGAGGTCAGGATAAGTGGATCAAATAAATTATGGCAAAACTACAGAGGAATTTCATCAAGGGTAAAATGAACAAGTCTTTAGATGAGAGGCTTGTTCCTAACGGTGAATACATTGATGCTTTAAATGTACGCATAGGCTCAACAGAGCTGTCTGAAATTGGTGTAGTAGAAAACAGTAAAGGGAATATTAGATTAACAACCTTGGACTTGGTAGCCAAGGACAGAATAACTTTTCAACTTACTAGCTATCCTTTAAGCTCAGAAGCTAAATGTATAGGTGCTTATGAGGATGGTGCAAATGAGACTATATATTGGTTTATTACAGACCCAAGCCATACAGGGCCGCAAACCACAAACAAGCTAGACTTAATTGTATCTTTCGATGTAAACGACAGCTCGGTAACATACCATGTTATCAGTGTTGATGATGGTGGGGGAGTTAACACATCTTTGAATTTTAATTCAGAGTATATAATAACTGGGGTAGACAAGGTTGATGACATGTTGTTCTTTACGGATAACTTTAATCAGCCAAGGATGATTAATGTAACTAGAGAATATCCTGACCCTGGGTATGTCGGAGGGTTGCCTACTGAGCCATACCTTGATGCATTTGGCGCACCTACTTTTTTTGCAGAGTCGTTGTTGGTTATTAAAAAGCCACCTATCAAAAGTCCTACTTTTGAGCTTGTTAATTCAGGGGTAGAAGAAGACTTTTTAAAAGACAGGTTTATATGCTTTGCTTATAGGTATCGATATGAGGATGACATGTACTCTGCTACTTCACAATTTACAAATGTTGCTTTTACTCCTAACTCTTTTTTTTATGATAGTTCTTCGTATTTAAATGAGGGAATGGAAAACCTTTTTGATACGGCAGTAATAACTTTTAACTCAGGGAGTAAGTTGGTAGTAGGTATTGACCTGTTTTTTAAAGAAGCCAGTAATCCTGTAATTAGGTTGATAGAAAAACTAAATAAAGAGGATTTAGGTTATTCTGACAATCAAGACTACACCTATAAATTTTCAAATAATAAGATATACACTGTTCTTGATGACAATGAGATATTAAGATTGTATGATAATGTACCTTTAAAAGCAAAGGCTCAAACAATAATGGGCAGCAGGTTAGTTTATGGGAATTATGTAGATGGTTTTGATATTGATGATACTAAAATGTTATACTTCATAAATCACATTTCTGATGAGTTAGGAGAGTCAGAGATTCCTGGAGTTTTTGACAATGGGTCTTATAGTATAGGGCCTCCTATTACTCAAAATAATTCTATATTTTCATTCGATTTAGATGGTATTGATTTAAACTCAGGAACTAGGTTAGATTTTGTTATTACTTTTCAACATGGAAGTTATAATGGAGTAGTACCTCCAGGACCCCTTTCTACAACATCTGATATTACTGTAACTTTTTCTTATTTATTGCAGAGTGATTTTTCAAATGCTTATGATTTATCTGTGGATGTTGATTTTAAAGATAAAATAGGCACAGATGCAAATATAAAATTAGTTTACAATCCGGGGGGAGAGTCTTCTTGTGATGGATTCACATTTACTGATTTAATCAACTGTCAAATACCAACATATCAAATTTCAGGCCCTGATATTTTTACAAAAATAGCTAGTGGAGAAACGGCAGAGGGGCAAGGCATGAAAATAAAATCAAGCGTTTCATCTACTTCTATAGGGCTTCAGTTGCCTGCTATGGTATATGATCCTACGCCATTGGCTCCCTCCGCTAAGTTTTACGAATACTATGAAGTAACTAATGGACTTGTTATTGTTGTAAAAAATTCTAATAATTCTTCTCTCCATAGTGATAGAGATTATGAAGTTGGAATGATGTATATGGATGATTTTAATAGGTCTACTACAGTATTAGTTAGTCCTAATAATATAGTTAGAGTTCAATGTTCTAATAGTGTAGATAAAAATAAAATAAGAGTAACAATCCCTGAAAATCAAACCCCTCCTATTTGGGCTAAAAGATACAAATTTGCAATAAAGGAGGACAAAGAATTATATGAAACAATATATACTAATAGTTATTTTTTTGATGACGAAGAAGACTTTAATTATTTTTTATTAGAAGGGGAAAATGCTCAAAAAGTAGAAGAAGGAGACAGCCTAAAAGTAAAGATAGATGGGGCAGGCCCTAAAACAGATTGTATAAATGTTACTGTACTAGAAAAGAAGGCACAAGAAAAAGGTTTTTTAAAAATCACAGAGGAATTTAGTGGCCAAGAATTTGATGCTCCTCAAGGTGTTTATATGAAAATAAGAAACTCTAACATAGTTATAAATAATGATTCTATTTTATATAGAGACCTTGGATTAAGCAGGAGTAGGTTTAACTATGGATGGTCACCATATCCTCCTTATAATGGAAACAATCCTTATCCATTAAGTGGAGGAAATGCATTTCCTGTTTTAAAATACAATAGATTTTCTTATACAAATCAATTCTTAACAACACCTGTTGACCCTGAAATACCAAAAGGTACTACTATAAGAATAAGGTTGTTTATGTATTGGCAGAATTGGGGTGCTTGGAAAAAATATACATTTGAAAAAGAGTATACGTCTTCACAAAACCATGCAGACATAATTGATTGGTGGAACGTAGATAATATATTCCCAACTATTTCTTCAGGGAAATATGAAGAAGAGTGTGGTGACTTTATTATTACTGCATGTCCTCCTTATGCTCTACCTTTAAATCGTTTCCAATACATCTCTTCAGTTGGCAATTCCCTTCTAGAAAATGTATATGGAGGGAGTCATTTTGGTACTAACACAGGCATTTGGGATTGGAATAACACTCAATATACTTTAATCAGATGGTTAAGAAATCCTACTGATGGTGCTATATCTTTAGCTATAAAAGGTAATAATGCATTAGGGGTAGGGCCTGAGCCATACATAGAGTGTCGTTTTCAAATAGTAAAACCTGGTGCTGTTCTAGCGTTTGAAACACAACCTCAAGATACTGCTCCCGATATATGGTATGAGTCCTCAGCGTCCTACCCTATAACAGGAGGGTTCCATACAGGGAACGTACAAGACCAAACTGCTGTACAACCTGCAATCATCAATACAGCTTTTGAAAATTGCTTTACCTTTGGCAACGGTATAGAAAGTTATAAAATAAAAGACTCAATAACTAGAAGCTCTTTTGGATTAGGTAATAGAGTGTCAAGTGTTTTGAAAGGGGATAATTTTAAAGAAGTACACAGGTTTGCCGACCTAACATATAGTGGGATATATAACTATAACATAAATAACTTTAATGAGTTTAATTTAGGCTTGTTAAATTTTAAAGCATTAGAACCATCATTTGGTCTGATTCAAAAGATATTCGCTAGGCAGACAGATATACTAGTGCTTCAAGAGGACAAAATATCATACGTCCTGGCAGGGAAGAACTTACTGTCTGACTCATCAGCAGGGGGAGCAATCACCTCAGTACCTGAGGTCTTAGGTACGCAGATAGCAAGGATAGAGGAGTATGGCATTGGAAACAATGCTGAGTCGTTTGCAGTATATGGTTTTGATAAATACTTTACTGACTCAAAGAGAGGTGTTGTTATTCAACTAAAGGGAAGTGCCTATAGCAATGAGCAGCTAAATGTAATATCAAGCTTGGGGATGTCTTCTTGGTTTAGGAATTTGTTTTTAGATTATCCTAATACCCAAAAATTAGGAGCCTATGATCCTTACGCCAAAGAATATGTTTTGGTATCAAGTCAAACACTGTTACCGATAAAAGAAGAAATAATAGAAGGTGGTACAAAAACAACAGTCATCGCAGGTGTAGACACCCCGGTTCGTCAAATGATTAACTTAGGAACGCTTGTAGGAGATGTTACATTAACGTATAGTGTTAAAGACATTAGGAATGAGTTTCTCCTTCGGGTAGAATACGATTCAGTAAACTATGACACATCATTAACTGCTGTAGCTCTAGGGTCGGTAACAATACCTAAGACATCTGTTAATCCTCAAACGGCAACATTGAGTGTTACTAGTGTAACAGCATCTACTAATTCAAAAATAGAGCTTGATATTCAGCTTAGTAGGCCGGACGCTCCAACATTAAACATCATACAGGTTTGTGTCTCTGACAATAATGATGGCTTAGAAACCATACACAATGAATATGATTGGACTTCGGGGAGTTTTGTGTCTCCTTTGCATTCTCAGTTTGTGTCATTATCTGAAGGTAA
>TARA_R110000822_G_scaffold1367_1_pt1 | contig 18638 bp, 33 predicted proteins | sample TARA_R110000822 | Tara Oceans TARA_R110000822 (sample SAMEA4397666) | marine metagenome | biome: Polar Biome; feature: [SRF] surface water layer (ENVO:00010504); material: water (ENVO:00002006), including particulate matter (ENVO:01000060) such as... | depth 5 m | reverse complement strand
AGATTGTGATGGCGTACTTCTAAATTGGGAGTACGCTTTTGATTGCTGGATGAATGAAAAGGGTTTCTACAAGTTGCCTGGCACTGAAGATGAATATCATATTGGTAATCGGTATGGTATTACAACGGATAAGGGCCGAGCTTTAGTAAAAGAGTTTAATCAATCGGCTGCCATCGGCTTTCTACCAGCACTACGTGACGCAGCTTATTATGTTAAATTGCTTCATGAAAAACACGGGTATGTGTTCGATGTAGTCACTAGCCTTAGCAAGAGTAAGTATGCGGCTAAGTTGCGTGAACGGAATTTAGATAAGATTTTCGGCGAGAATGTTTTTCGTCGGGTTGTTTGTCTTGATACTGGTGCTGATAAAGACGATTGTCTGCAAGAGTTATATGCCGATGGTCCCAGTTATTATTGGATTGAAGATAAGGTATCTAATGCAGTAGCTGGTGCTAAAGTTGGTATGAAACCTATCTTGGTAGAACACGCATTTAATATGAATGAGAAACTAGACTTTCCAATCTTAAAGAATTGGGAAGAAATTTACAATTATATTTTGGATAACGGATGAATATTTTCGCACTATCTAATGATCCTAATGAGTCAGCACAGATGATGTGTGATAAACATGTTGTCAAGATGGTGGTTGAATCGGCTCAACTTTTATCTACTGCCCATCGAGTGCTTGATGGTGAATGTTATCTAGAGAAGACTTCTATTGGTCGAAATATTCAACGTTGGTTGCTTAAAGATATTGTCATGGAATCTACCTTATATAAAGCAACACATATCAATCATCCTTCATCCATTTGGGCCAGAAAGTCTAATAACAATTATAATTGGTTGTTCCTACATTTCGAAGAATTGTGTAAAGAATATACTTATCGTTATAAAAAAATTCACTTGACAGAAGATAAACTTAGGTCTATACTATACAATGTTCCTAATAACATCCCTGTCGGCAATTTGACACCCATAGTACAAGCAATGCCTGATAAATATAAAAGTTCACATTATGTAGATGCTTACAGGAGATATTATATTGGTGAAAAAAGTGGATTTGCAAAATGGACAAAACGCCAAGCACCAAACTGGATCGATGATCCCACTTATAGATCCCTATAACGACGATTCGATTTATTGGGCTAAACAAGACGAGTTTGAAAAGTTACTACATTCTGGTTGGGTATATGCAGATATATACTATAGAAAGAATGTGGCAAAGTGGGAAGAGAAACTAAGATCTTTAAATCAAGAACGTATTAAAAAACATATAGGAGTATAGAATGGCAAAAAGTAGTGGTTATGTTTCAAGTGGAGAACGTCCTAGTGTTAACCGTTCTGTCACTAAGTCGGTAAGGAGTGATCGTACTCGATTGGATCGTATGCCTGCTATTATGGATGCTTGGCGAGCATTAAAAAATCCTTGGGTGACTGTCTCTAATCCCAACACTGCCGAAACAAACAAGAAGCTGGTCCGTGTTCGTGCTAATGACCTATACGGTGATCCCAAGGCCTCTTATCGAATGAGTCTTGCAGGTGGAGACAAGTGAAAAAAGTAGAAATGTTTACTCAAGATTTTTGTGGTTATTGTACTAAAGCTAAATCTTTGATTAACACCTACATTGAAACAGGTATGTTTGAAGAACTAATAGAGTATAACATTATGATTGGTAGTGAACATAAGAAAAACTTGAAAGAAAGGTTGCCTGGAGCTAAGACTGTACCTCAAATTTTCTTTGATGGAGAACATATTGGTGGTTATAATGATCTAGCAGACTACATTGAAAATCATACTAGTTTTGGATAGGAGAGACATATGGTAGAAGAATTTAATCGTGATCTAATCGGTGCTGCTTTGCGAGCAGGCCCAGTTGTAATTGTATTTACTAAAGCGAATGGCGAGAGTCGTACTATGAAATGCACTCTAAAAGAATCTTTAATTCCTAGTATAAATATACCTAAAGGAGCAGAGTATAAGAAGAGTGCTGAAGTTTTGCCAGTATATGAATTAGACAATGGCTGGAGGTCCTTCCGTTGGGATTCATTGCAGTCTTGGGAAAATTTAACAACCTATAGGTAAAGTAACATGTCAGAAACATCAAATAAAAGCGACTTCATTGATGAGATTTATGTACCACAGAAGAGTGATGTATGTCCTACTCCTATTGTAGATTTCATCGACGAAGTATATGTTCCTAAGAAGAAAGATAAAGATCTTACTAATAATTCAGAAGAAGAATCAAAATTAATTTAGGGTGGATGTAAATATGTCATTGAAAATTATCATGGATACAAATGATATCGAGCGCAATGAAATGAATGTTAACGCTATGGGTGGCACCGAGATGATGCAAAAATCACTTCACGAACGGTTGCCCACTGATATCCGAGATAAGTTTCAAATCATCCCTTCTAGGGTTCGTTCTCTGGACTCTAATAAACTTCCTATTCTCTGGCTACACGATTTGGTGGAAGATCCTGAGTCAGAACACCTTAAAGATCCCCAAAGTAGAAGTAGGTTCAAGCGACTCGTCTTCGTTTCTCATTGGCAGTTTGCAACCTACCACAAGATGCTAGGTATTCCTTATAACGAGTCAATCGTTTTAAGGAACGCTATTGTACCAATCCCTAATCATACAAAACCAAAGGACGGTCCAATACGCCTCATCTATCATACCACTCCTCATCGTGGTCTTGATATCCTCGTTGCTGTCTTTGAGAAAATGGTTGAGAAATGGGGAGATAGAATTCATCTAGATGTGTATTCTTCTTTTAAAGTATATGGTTGGGAACAGCGAGACGAAGAGTATAAACCCATCTTTGATCGATGCAGGGCTCATGATAATATTACTTATCATGGGGCCGTGCCAAATCAAGAAGTACGTACAGCATTAGAGAATTCACATATTTTCGCATATCCTTGTACTTGGCAAGAAACTTCTTGTCTAGCTGCTATTGAAGCTATGAGTGCTGGTTGTGCTATTGTATGTCCTTCTTTATCTGCTCTGCCTGAGACTACTTCTAACTTTGCTCTAATGTATCCTTATGATGAAGATAAGATGCAACATGCACATATGTTTTATCAAGTATTAGATGCTGCAATTGAAGGTTTCTGGGAAGATGATATGCAGACTAAATTAGAATTTCAACGTTTATATACTAATACTTTCTATAGTTGGGATTTACGAATTCAAGAATGGGAAGGCCTACTTAGGTCTATTGCCGAACAAGAAAAAGAAGAAATCATTCTCCCAACAATGGAATCTCAATAGATTAATTACTTATTCATATTATTTAATGGATTGGTTAGTGCTTCTTCTAGTTGCTCTTTAAGCTTCTTTTCAAGTCTTCCCATAGAAGCATCTATACGATCCTCAACTTCGCGCATACGATCACGGGTATCTTTCTCTGACTCACGACTTACAATTTCAACTTCACGCAATGTAGAATCTACAGAACGCTGAGTTTCTTTAACTCTACGTTCTGTAGACTCAGTTCGCACCTCAATTCTCTGTATATCTTTTTTAAGATCCATTTTGATGTCTCTGGTATAACCTTGAGCACTTACGACTTGCTCTTCCATTACAGCAATTTTCTCTTTCATCGATGAAAGATCAGGAGCGACATAACTTTCAATCTTGACTTTCATGTCTTGGTAGTCTTTATATACTTCAAAGCCTCCATACAAGCCTCCTACGATTGATGCAACTGCGGTTGCGTATAGGAATATCTTTCCTACTTTCCCCCCCGCTTTTACTTTCACACCACCAATATTTAATTCTTGTTCGGCCATTACTTGTCTCCGTATTGTTGTCTAACCATACTACGATGTAGTTCGTCGCTGGCCCCATTAAAGAATCTTGCGTGTGGATTATCATATGTTGTTTGTTCAGGATATATATCTTTGGTTTCATATAGTGATACTACTTGATCATATATCTGTGGTACAACGTAAGATCTAAATAATGGATTATAACCAAGTAGAGCGGCCTGGGCATCTTCTGATGTACTACCACCCAATGCATCCTTCACCAAATTATCTTCTATATTTTGTTGTTGTTTAAGTTCTGATTCCGATACTTCATCCAAACTAGTATCTGAAACCATACCCCCGTCCGCAAATATACGTTTAATAATACTATCTATCATTTCTCTTATAGTAAAATCTAATTGTGGTATAACTACAGTACCAAACAATATTTCGTTAGACTCTTCATATGAAACAGAAGTATTACCTAAAGCCAATTGATTTTCATTAAAATTCGATGCACCACCCGTATCTTTTGTACTGAACACTCCTTGTGGGCCCGATTGATTTAATGATGATATACTACTATCAGATGCTATTGAATTTATATTTATATTACCATCTGATAATGTACCAAAATTATTAGAACCTGTATTTCTAGAAGAGGTATCATTATTGTCATTATTACCAGTTGAACCATCATTGTTCTGAACTATATTAAAACCACCATCACTACCACTATTAGAACTAGTTCCAGATGCATCCGATGATGAACTGTAAGCTACCTGACTATCTCCACTGGTTATACTTGCCCGAGATTGTGTAGATGTAATATTAATAGCTGCTGATGTAGTAGTAGAAGCTACTGATAATGCGTCACGTTGTATACTTGTTAAAGCCCGTGGAAGAGATGCGATAGGAGAAATTGTTCCAGTAGCAGATACGGCTGTTGGTTCAGGTTCAATAGATGGCCCTGCTATATTAAGTACTGGAGGAGCAGAAACTTCTAATTCAATAAGATCGGGCATACTTGATTCGGGCACTGTAGATATTTTTCCCGTAAGAGATGTAGATACTTCACCTTGTACAGATATTTCCGGTAGTATAGATAGATTCCCTGTCATATTTAATTCTTCAGGTAGAGACGGATCTATTATAGAACCATTCGTATCCATTTCTTCTTGTGTTGTTAAAAGTATACCAGGAATGTCCGTTCCAATTTCTAGTAAATTTACATCTAGTATAATAATACTATCTGTTTCTTGTATGTCTATTTCGGTGCCATCCATCAAAGGAGCATCTTCAGGCATCACACCAAGATCAACAACTTCTGTATTCAATGTACCATCGATATTAGTACCAGATTGTAGTGCTGAATTGCTTATTTCATTTGTTATACCTGTACTAGCAATCTGGTCTTCTTCCGTATTTAATTCTGCGGTAGTAGTAGTTTCACCAGTATCTATACTAGGATCAGTATAGCCAGGACAACCAGGGCTAAATTGGGGATTAAGTGAGCATTGATAATCAAAATCCGATTGCTCGGCTGCTTCTTGACCAGGGTATACGTATGTTGTACTAAAATCATTCTCATGACCAACAACTGGATTGTATGTCCAAGTATACTTTAATCCTCTTAATTGGTTATTATCAGAGTTACTATTCAGTTTTGCTTCTACTGTCCATTCATCTTTTACTACGAATTTGAATGGTGGCGTACCGGCACCACCACTATTTTTAGCAGTCCAATCAGAAAATGCTGTACCAGTATAATTATGTGAACTTGAATATATTAAACCGTTGCCCGCTATTCCTTCATTAGTATTACTATAAATCTTCACACCAATTGAGAAGATAGAACTAGCAGTCGGTTTAATCATTTCCCATTCATATTTAAACCCTCTAAATTGTATACCAATCCCGGCCGCTTGCAGTGCTGCATTGATAGCAAAAGTAGCTGTTTGAGCAACATTGGCACTATTACTATTGAAAGTAAACGTATCAGTATCTGTATTATACGCGCCGATAGGGTTGCCATTAGAGTCATTAGGAATATCTATAGTAAGGATAGAAGCGCCAAGAAGACTCTCTATTGATGTTTCATTACAGATAACACCCGTCGAATAAGTTACACCAGAAGGAACCGTATACTGTTGCGTAGAACCAGAATATAGGTTCGGGCAAGCAGTACCGGTGTTTAAGTTTTGAGCGTATGAACTAGAGTAACAAAAGCAATAGAGCAACGCCACCAAAGCCCATAAAAGCGCTTTTGACTGCATCAAAGAATTCTTTCTCTTCTTCTACTGAAATAGGAGTTAATTCAGGATGTGCGATCCATGCTTCTTTGGCCTTTTCGCCTATCATACCATCAAAGGGGCACGGTGTTCCTGCCATTAACATTGCTTTCCACACAAAAGCATCTTGACACATCATTGATACGGCTGCAACCTTCATACCCATATTATAAAGAGTTTTAGCATTTTTAAGTCTCTCACAATTGAGATCTTTTACATGGGTACCGCCTGCTAGTCCTAGAATTTGTGTTTGTACAGCACCACTCATACTAGTCGTACAAGTATCCATACCACCAGCATTGACTGTTGGGGCAATTGCTGTAGGTGGTGGTGAAATTACTTTTTGTGTGATATTGCTGTTGTTAGTATTAACATTCTCGTTGCTACTTTTACTATCAACCTTTGTATTATTATCATTAGTATTCTTATTAGTACTATCATTCTTATTAGTATTAGAATTAGTGTTTGTATTTTTATTGTCACTAGTACTAGTAACTGTTTGATCTATATCACTATTAGAAGTCGAATTAACCGTTTGATCTACAGTGCTAGTGTTTGTATTAACGTTATTGTTATTGTTAGTATTAGTGGTACCACCAGATATAACATTATTATTTGTATTTGTATTAGTCGTTCCACCAGATACAACGTTATTATTTGTATTTGTATTAGTCGTTCCACCAGACAATACATTATTATTGGTATTTGTACTGGTGCTGCTATTAGTATTATTGTTAGTATTGGTGTTTGCGTTAGTGTTGGTATTAGTATTATTGTTAGTATTTGTATTTGTAGATGTAATGGCAGTAGTGTTAGTATTAGTATTTGTAGAATTGACAGTACTAGTAGATGTTGTATTATTATTTGTGTCTACTACACTTGAACTATCATATAATCCATCAGCATCGTTAGGAACTGGATCTGCTAGAACATTGTGACTCGTTAACATAATCAAAGCTGCAATTGATATTGCAGATAGTGTTTTGATTAAACTCATATTATCCTCGACTCGTTACCGCAGTATTTGACTTCCAATCAGAGATTACCTCCATTATTATGACATATAGACTATTTATCAGAACTTTAGTTTTATTAATTTTTTAAATGATTATTATTCGTATTTATATGTAATTAACCCTTGACACAGGGGTTGACAAGTGCTATTATACTTATGTCAGTGATTAATGAGTATCAAAAAAAGATTTGATAAATATTATTTTTCGCTTGACATACGGTCAGAACAGTGTATAATGTATATAGTGAGTTGGTCAAACGGAGTACGAGACATGAATATGTTCGATGTAAACTTTGAGATTCATGATACTGATGATCAAGAAGATAGTGGTTTTGTCCTAACTATCGATAATGAAGTTGTCGGTAAAGAAGCTGATTGGGGCAACGCCGTAGAACAATCTATGATTTTAGAAGAGATTCATGGTAAAAAAGTTGAGATCCGTGAGTTCGTTGGTATGATTATTAGCTCTTAACGTCTAAGGAATATAATATGGCTATCCCTAAATCCCGTAAGAAGACTGTTCGCGCACGACGCTTAGAAGGCATTGCAGGAGCTCCTAAGACTCCTGGTCGTCGTGCTGATGTTTATTTCCAAGAGGAAGTACAAAATAAACAAATTATCGATTTGGTCAAATCATGGGTCAAAGCGAGTTATACTAAACTAGAAGCTAATGATATTCTTAATGGCCAACCTGATTGGAAGTTTTGTTTTCCACATTGGGCTTGTATCATTCACACTAATGATATGACTCGGCTTGATTATCTTCGTAATTGCATGAAAGATATTTCTGCTAGTTCTTATGAAAAGAAAGTTCGTAAAGAAGTTGTGGTATTTTCCAATGATCCAGTAGATGGTTGGATTGCTGAATTAGAAGAGGTTGTAGATATTCAAGATATTAACTTTGATTTTTATAACTTCGCTCGATTGAAGAGCATGAATAAGGTTCAGATTGAAAAGATTATTACATATTACAAAGGAGAATATGATGAACTTCTAGAGACTAAGCTTGGCAAATCTGAAGATCTAAAAGAAGCATGGGGCTATCTTGGCCGAAGCGGGCTTACGAAGAGGATTGCCTTCTTTCAAAGAATGGTTTCAGAACTTGAAAAACATATAAATAATAAAAAGATCGTAAGGCGCGCTCGCAAACCAAAAGTTAAATCTGCAAGTCAATTGATCAAAGGCGTTAAATTTTTAAAAGAAAGTAATAAACTGAAAATAGTTTCGATTGATCCCACATTACTACTTGACGCAAAACAGTTATGGGTATATAATGTTAAGAATAGAATGTTGACTCGATATGATGCTTTAGAAGATGGTCTCAAGATCAAGGGTACCACGCTATTAAACTTCAATATTGAGTCTAGTCTATCAAAGAAGCTTAGAAATCCTACAGAACAATTGTCTGATTTTATTGGAATGGGAAAGGTTAAGATTAGGACTTTCATGGAAAATATCAAAACCACTTCCAGTGTACCAACTGGACGTTTAAATGTGCAAACACTTCTAATTAAGGCGATTACATGACCAATATTATACAATTCCCCACTTTTAGCGATAGTGAAGATGTGACGCGACTTCCACAAACAGAAAGCGAAACAGAAAAGGCAATCGCAGTAAATCGAATGGTATACGTCGATGATGTAGTAAATCAGATGTTTTCTAAAATTGCTACTAAATTATACCATCAAGGATATCCAGTAGACGAAGAGGTATTCTTTAAAGATTTCATCTTGATCGGTGAACTTACAAGAAGTATCCTATACAGTTCAGTAGGGGTAGAACATCCGCTACATACAATCATAACTGAAAATCGCGAAAGACTACAAACACTAATTGACAATGGGAACGTTCAATTCCGAGAAGATTCGGATGAAGACGATTACGATGACTCTTATGAGGACGATGATGATGGGGACGATGACGAGTAATTGGAGTGAACGATGATACTATTAGATTTTTCGCAAGTATGTTTATCTAATATTCTTGCGAGTGGCAATAAAGATTACGGAGTTGATCTTGTTCGTCACCAAGTACTAAACTCTATTCGAGGGTTTAAGACTCGATTTGCAAAATACGAAGAACTTGTCATCTGTTGTGATGATAAGAACTATTGGCGTAAGAAAATCTTTCCTTACTATAAGGCCAATAGAAAGAAGACTCGGGAAGCTTCTAAACTTGATTGGTCTGCTATCTTTGATACTTTACATACAATCAAAAACGAGATTAAAGACAATCTCCCTTATCCTGTATTACAAGTAGAATCGGCCGAAGCAGATGATATTATTGCAGCTATGGTAGAACGTTATCATAGTGAAAATATTATGATTGTTTCTGGTGATAAGGATTTTGCACAACTACAACGATATAAAAACGTCTCTCAATATTCACCTATCACTAAGAAGTTTATCAAGATTGCTGATCCATTATCTTATCTATTCGAACATGTTATTCGTGGTGATTCGAGTGATGGTGTGCCAAATATTCTATCTAACGATGACACTTTTGTTGTGGGTGGGCGACAAAAGCCCTTGACAAAGAAGCGTGTTGGTGCTATGATTGAGGATATGATAAGAGGTATTACACCATTCGATGGTGAGGTTAAACGAAACTACTTGAGGAATATCCAATTAATCGACCTAGGTCGTATCCCAGAAACCATTCGAAAAGATGTTATAGATAGTTATAGTAATTATGAACGTAATGATCGTTCTATGATTCTTAACTACTTTATTAAGAGTAGACTGAAAAATTTAATGACTGATATACAGGAGTTTTAGATGAGAGATGGTATAGCCGAAGTTCTTTTGAAGGCTAGTAAATTAAAGACAGAGAAAGAAAGGATTACTTTCCTTCAGAATAGTAACAAGACTTGTGAGCCTTTAGCCACTGTTTTTCGTTTGATGTTTGATCCAAATATCCAATTCGACCTACCTGAAGGAGAAGTGCCGTATACGCCTAGTCCTAAAGCAAATGATCTACAGAGTTTCCTCTATAGTGAGTTCCGTAGAATTACATACTTTATTAAGGGCCAACACAAAGGTATCAAATCTGCTAAACGTGAAAATCTATTCATTGAATTCTTAGAATCAATGGATCCAGACGATGCTAGTTTACTAGTAGCTATTAAAGATAAGAAAAGCCCTCACAAGACTATCACTAAGAATTTAATTAAGAAAACTTACAAGGAAGCGAAGGATTGGTAATGTCTAAAACTTTTAGGACCCGTGGATCAAAGTGGGATGATGATGATTATAACGACAACCCAGTACGAGTAAATAAATTTAAGAAAATCAGAGAAAGCCGTCAAAGACGAGACATCCAAGAAAACTTACAGTATGAGAATGATGACAATGCTTCAGAAAATACCAAATATTAAAAGAAACCGAGCTATCATTGTAGGTAATGGTACGTCTCGTTCTTCTTTTGATTTGAATAGAATAGCACTTCAAACAGAAGTATATTCTTGTGGTATTGCTTATAAAGGGTTTGAAAATCTTAATCGTGTAAATCTCTTTAATGTGACTATTGAAGAATATCGTAAAAAGATGTTAGAAGAAGTTAATATTTTTAGTAGTAGTAGAATTTTATTTCCAGATGTAATAGAAGATCATCTCGAATCATCTTTATATCACGGTCATACAGGTCCTAGGCCTAGGTCTAATACTGGTATGTACGCAATGAAATGCGCTATTCTCAACGGCAATTCCATCATTTACATATTAGGGTTTGATAGTCTTATCAAAGATGATACTGAACAATCAATAAGTAATATGTTTGATGGGGCTGCTCAAACTAGAACTAATGCTAGAGACAATCCAAATAGAATTCAATATCTAGATTGGTTTATGTCTCATAATAATTTAGTAGATTTCGTATTTGTTTTTGATAAACAATATGATTTCTATAACTGTAAATCGACTAATATGCATGGACTATCATATAAACTATTTGAGAAAGAATTGATTGATGAACCCAATTTTTGATCTCATTCGAATGAGTAATCTTTTTGATCCATTAGAAAGTGCTGGTAAAAAACAACTAACTATTTTCATAGGATATGATCCGAGAGAAGATATATGTGCTAAAATTCTGGCGCATACTATTCGTAGTCATAGCAGTGTAATTAGTTATAATATCATCCCACTAGTTTATAGTCAGTTATTTGCTTATGGATATACTAATAGAGAACTAGACAAACGTGGTTCAACTGAATTCACTATGACTAGATTTCTAGCTGCGCCTATAGTTAATATGGCTCCTTTTACTGGAGCGTCCTTAGCATTATTTCTTGATTGTGATATGATGTTTACTCGTTCTGTAGACGATCTTATCCTAGGAGCAGATCTTAGTAAGCCAGTATCAGTATGTAAACATGATTATGTACCAGCAGAAGCATTGAAAATGCAAATTTCTGATTATGGTAGCTATAATGGAGTAAATGGTAGTAGACAAGAAGTCTATCCTAAGAAGAATTGGAGTAGTGTTACATTATGGAATTGCAATCATGAAGAGGTTTCTAATCGTACATTGGATTGGGCCAATGATAACACTCCATCACACTTACATCGATTTGAGTCTTTCAATGAAGAAGACATCGGTTCTTTAGATAGAAAATGGAATTATTTGGTTGGTGAAGGTATGGACAGAGAAGAATATTATGGGTTGAAGAAAGATGAATTGCCATACAATATTCATCATACTTTAGGTTCTCCCGTATTCAGATTATATCAAGATAGTGAGTATTCGGGTTTATGGAAAGAAAATTTCAAAGACCTAATGAAACGCCCATTTGATGAACTTAGAGATACACTTCGTAATAAATAGAAGATGAACACCGACTATACGCTAAACTCCCCGTGCGTTGGGGTCTGTCATATTAATACCAAAACCAAGTACTGCTTGGGTTGTTGGCGGACATTACGGGAAGTAGCACACTGGTCACGCTATGCCGACGAAGAAAAGCGCACTATCTTGAATGCAATACAGACACGAAATATATTATAGGAGACAGAATGCCTAATTATACGTTTTTCAATGAAGAGACCGGCATGGAATGGGACGAATTTCTGTCTATGGCAGACAGAGATACATATATCTCCACACACCCAAATGTAAGACAAGTATTTAATGCTATGAACATCGTAAGTGGTGTTGGAGGTATTAAGAATGATAATGGATGGGGTGAAGTTCTGCATAAAGTTTCCTCGGCACACCCAAACAGTGCTTTAGCCGCTTCCATGGGTTCTAGTCAGTCAACAAAGGAGGTAAAATCAAGACGAGCAGTAGATAAATGGAGAGCTAAAAGGATTGCAAAGGGAGATACCGCGGGATAGTATTTTTCAATCTAGCATAGAGGTACGATTAATGTCCTTACTAACAGTAGAAGAATTCGACAACATTACTCACTTTCCAGGGAAGCTAACTAGGAAACAAAAAAAACAAATTAGGAGAAATAATAATAACTCTCTAAAGTTACGAAATGTTGTACCGAAAACAGAAAATCAAGGAAAAACCTTTAATCTCTATAATAAAGAATACAACTTACTTCTACACGGACTAGCAGGGACAGGTAAAACATATATATCTCTTTATCTTGCATTATATGATATCATTAACGAATGCACAGAACAAACATCTATTACTATAGTAAGATCCGTAGTACCAACCCGTGACATGGGGTTTTTACCAGGAACAGATAAAGAAAAGAGTAAAGTATACGAAGCACCTTATATTAATATTTGTAACGACTTATTTGGCCGAGGAGATGCCTACGAAATACTTAAAGGCAAAAATCTTGTTAAATTCGTAACTACATCTTATGTAAGGGGAATAACACTAGAAGATACTATTGTAATCGTAGACGAAGCACAAAATTTAAACTTCCACGAACTAGACTCCATTATTACCCGACTTGGAGAAAACAGTCGAATTCTATTTTGTGGGGATTTCAGACAGAGTGATTTACTTCGTAGCGATGAACGAAAAGGACTCTTGACATTCATGAAGATTCTTGCTACAATAGAAGAGTTCAAAACAGTGGAATTTTTAGAAGATGACATTGTTAGAAGTAAATTAGTTAAATCATATATTATTTCTAAGATAAGGAATAATATTATTTAGGAGACGAGAAATGAAGAAACGTGACTTGAATGAATTATATGGTATGGTTTGTAATAATAGATATCAATATTCATATGCAGTTCAGACAGTAGTAACTTTTTCTGGACTGCAAGGAGATGAGTTGAACGGGGTTCTTCCAAAGTATGTTGGAACCCCCTTTGGCCCAAAGGAATAAGTAATCATGCGTGATAAATTGATTGAATTAATTCTTGATTATTGTACAGCCCCTGCCCTACGCCAGGGTGATGAAAGAAGGTTTCCATACATGGCAGACGATTTGAAGAAATATACTAATGAATATCTACTAGAGTTGTTAGAAGAATTTTTAGACAAGAAAGATCTTGTTATTACTGCTGTAGATAATACTTACTCAGAAGATGTGGGAAATGCTGCATCAGATGATATTCTATTTGGCGGTTTCAATCAGGAGGATATATCTTGGGAAGAAACCAGACAAAAGTATCTTGTTGATGTCGATCTTCTATATGGCCATATGGAGTCAGACCCCTTATTTCCCAATGCTTGGAACCACGGCGAATTCCCTAATGACTGGGATCCTGATAAGAAAGTGAATTAGATGTTTGTACATAACACACTTTATGCCCCCGAACTTGAAGCAATTACAACAGATGTCGGGAGAGTATACAAAACTCCCGACGGTGCTTTTCCTTCTATTACTACAGTATTAGGCCGTCTTAGTCGAGATGGTATTAATAGTTGGCGAAAACGAGTGGGTAATGAAGAAGCGAATCGAGTATCAAGAGTATCATCTAATAGAGGCACAAGAATTCATAAATTGTGTGAAGATTATATAAATAATAAAGAACTGAACATTAAGTCTCCTTTAGATAAAGAAATGTTTATGAATATGCAGGAGGTGATGGATGGTTTTGTTGGTGAAGTGTATGGACAAGAGTTGCCGCTATATTCTAAACATTTAGGTATAGCAGGTCGTGTAGATCTTGTTTGTAAATGGAATGGTACGACGGCGGTAGTTGATTTTAAGACTTCAGCCAAATTGAAAAAGCGTGAGTGGGTTAATGCATATTATATGCAAGCCACTGCTTATTGTATTATGTTAGAAGAAATAACTGGTATGCCTGTGGATCGTTTTGTAATACTAATTGGCGTCGATCAAGAGCCTCCACAGACCTTCTACGGCAAGAGGGACGATAACATTGCCGGATTGATCGATGCTATTAAAGGCTACTACGATGAAAACAATCTCGTTCATCCTAATCCTTCTTTGTTTAATTAGTTTTCCTAACAAAGTTTATTCTCAGCGACTTGCGCCCCAGCAACCAAATTGTTTTCTATATGAAAAATTCAAAGAAGTTCTTTTGAAAGAATATAATGAAAATATAAACTTTAGAGGAATCTCTGAAAAGGGGAATATTCTCGTAGAAATATGGGTAAACAAAGAATCAGGCTCCTTCACTATCATTAGAGTAGGAGTAGTAAACAAACAAAAACTCGTTTGTGCTTCTATCGGTGGAGAAGCTTGGCATGAGGTAGAAATCCCTAAAAAGGAAATGTGATGTTGATATTTGATTATGTTGAAACTACTGCTACAGGCAAACATATTATGGTCTTCAAAGGGATGTTTAACACTCCTGTAACAATTGACAAACCTCAATGGGAAGTTCAAATGAAACAAGCTGTCATGACCAAATGGTCGGCACAGATTGGAGAATTGAGTCGAGGGCTTGATGCATTAGACAAATATTCTAAATTGTTTTAAAATAACCCTTGACAAACACTACAATCTTTGCTATAATGTCTATATTGAATGAGAGACAGGGAGATGATTTGACCTATGACTGATAGAGAAATTGCAGATACGATCTGGATGAAGATCAAGGGCATCCCTGTCCCTGATAAGTATACAGATAAAGATTGTTTAGAAATCATTTATCGATATTGGCATAAAGCGATAGAAAGAGAATAGTATGAGTATGCATCTTGTTGGACCATGGATGAGTACAACAAACACTAAGAAACGAAAACAGAACAAAACTAAACGCCAACTTCAAGCTGATATTGATCATAATAAATGGCTTAAAAAGATGGGTGTTTCAAATCAACGGAGTGTAGCACAGTCTGGTAGTGTATCTGGTTTGGGGCCAGAGGGTCGTAAGTTCGAATCTTACCACTCCGACCAAATCCCTTTAAGTAATAAAATTGTTAACATAAAATCAAATAAAATGGTTGACACAGAGACTAAACTACTGTATAGTTCTAGATATGTTGTGGGGCAAGCTTATAACAAAGGTGGTATTCAAGTGTTGTCCCGCGAAGAGACAGATGATCCTGCTACTGGAAAACGCCGGTAGTAATGAAGATCTTCACCAATATTCTATTAATGTTTATGATGGGAATTCCATTTTTGTGGGCCCTTAGTAGACTTTGTTGGAATTGTTAAAGGTCTCTTAGCTCAGTGGATAGAGCAACAGATTTCTAATCTGTGGGTCCCAGGTTCAAATCCTGGAGAGATCACCAAATAACGGGCCTGTAGTTCAGTTGGTTAGAACGCGCCGCTCATAACGACGTTGTCGGGGGTTCGAGTCCTCCCGGGCCCACCAAACTAGGAGTAAGATATGTCGGGTATTGTGATATTAATATCTGGTAATGGTAGCAATTTGCAAGCCCTTATTGATATTGGTTTTAATATCAAAAAAGTGTTTTCAAATAATTCTAAAGCTAAAGGCTTACAAAGAGCTACTGTAGCTGGTATTCCTACAGAAGTGATATCTAATCTTACAGCCCTTGAGACTAAAGTTACTCAGTTTTGTAATGATAACAAAGTTGATTTGATTGTACTAGCTGGGTTTATGCGTCTTCTAAGTAATGAATTCACCAGACGATGGAGTAAGAAATGTGTTAATATACATCCTTCGTTGTTGCCTTCATTCCCTGGTATTACCGCTATAGAACAAGCATTAGATTATGGTGTTAAATGGACAGGAGTAACAGTACATTATATAGATGAAGGTATGGACACTGGAGAAATTATATCTCAGCAACCAGTAGAGATTTTACCAGATGATACTGAAGAGTCGATGTATAAGAAAATACAAAAAGTAGAACATAATTTGTATGCTAAAACGATTAAAAAACTAATTAATCCGGTGTAGCTCAGTGGTAGAGCAGGAGATTGTTAATCTCTTTGTCGGCGGTTCGAATCCGTCCTCCGGAGCCACTAAAGAGGATATAATGGAAGAATCTAAAATCACTTGGCTTAAACATAATGGAAGATCTGGTGGATATCCTGTAAAAGTTTTGACTTATTGGGAAGGTCTATATGATGGTAAAAGAGTTTGTTGGATTACTCCACAGAGTGATGAAACTTGGAAACTATCTAAAGCCGGACCTCCATCTGAGAATGGTTATGTTATCAGTGATAAAAACGCTGAATTACTGAAAGAAACTTTTGCTAGAATCGGAGCCGGCCATGAATGATACTAAAAATATCTATACAGAGGAAAGGCAAAGGGAAATCCTTAATAAGTTTGAGGAACTTCTGCAATCCGCCGACAACTACGCTTCTCGTATTGGTCAACCTGTTGGCAATCCCGTACAAGTCGATTATAAACAGTTCTGGACTTCGTTGAGGGCGCAAGGTGCTGATATCTTTGGCTTGACCAATTACTTGAAGCAGGGTATGGATTATCAGAAAGAGACTACAAAAGACGAGTGATTGTTATAAATAAAAATAAAAGGAGACCTATAATGGTACAATTAATCGTGGGGGAATCTGATGAAGAACCCCTTTGTAAAAGAAATAGGTAAATATTTGTTTAAAGCATATATCATTTGGAGTGTGTGTGCAGATCTGGTTTTAATAGCGGGTGTACTTGCTTTGCTTTTTGTTGATTTTAAAATCATTTTCTAAAAAAAACACTTGACAAATGTCTTATCCTTTGCTATAATGTCTATAGTGATGATGAGCAAGGAGTGTAGAAATGCCTAAGCCATATATTACATTAAAGATCGATACTGGAGAAGAAGTTTGGCTAGAGCCAGAAAGTCTTGTTCCCCAAGGACTAGATCAACGTGTCTTTAGACGGCAAGAGAGGTGGTTAGTTTGGGCCCATTTTAGGGATGTGATGTCGAATGGTAGTCTTGCCAAGTGGTATAATTTTGATAGTGATAGATTGCCATTAGAACGGAATAGTGCTTAAAGATAAATAAGTTTGTTACTGCTTGAGAGGAGACGGCATAGACGTTCAGGACCGGGGGGCGGTACCCCGCACTTCCACCAAAAGCACATCAAGGTGTATTTTTGAGGGGAGTGAAATAGGATCGACTGGCGTAGTAATGGTCAAATTGAGGTAACCGGCATTGTACCACCGTATCGGGCTATAATATAAATGCAAACGATAATATTGCAATTGATAACTATTCAGAATATCGCCTAGCGGCCTAGACTGAATAAGTATCACGGGGTATAGGCTCCACCCTGTTATCTAACGGGCCTACTTACAAACAACGAAGGAAAATATATTGTATAGAATCTCGGAGGAGAGACTATTTAGATTTATTTTTGGACCACTAGTAATACTATTGTTAGTTTTGTTTGCTCTTGCGATAAGTCCAGGAACAGCCAATGCTAATCACCAAGATATAAATCATAAGGATCTTGAATGTCTTGCTAAAAATATCTACTTCGAATCAAGAGGAGAAGACGTTCTGGGTCAATATGCAGTAGGATTAGTTACACAAAATCGTGTAAAAAGTAATAGGTTTCCTAATACTATTTGTGAAGTAGTTAAACAAGGCCGATATTGGAATAACAATCCAATAAAAAATAAATGTCATTTCTCATGGTTTTGCGATGGCAAATCTGATAATCCTAAAGACAAAGAAGCATGGGGGATTTCACTTCATATAGCCCAATCACTTTTACTTTATACCATCGAAGATTTCACAGAAGGCTCTACACACTACCATGCTATAACCGTAAGTCCTAAATGGTCTAGAGATATGAAACAAGCAACAACTATAGGGAGTCACATTTTTTATGAATGATTTTTATGAAAGGCTTGGCAATGATAAAAAACTCTCTATTATTGCTGGGCCCTGTGTTTTTGAAGATTCTCATTTAGCTATCGATATTGCATCTTCTTTATCAGAAACGTGTAAGAAGTATGATGTTAACTTTTGTTTTAAAATGAGTTTCGATAAAGCTAATCGTACATCCATCAATGGGTATCGCGGTAAAGGTATCGAAATGGCGATGAATGTATTTGACCATATTCATACTGAATTAGATGTGCCTACTATCACAGATGTTCATGATGTCTGGCAAGCTGAGATTATCAATACATCAATTCTACAAATCCCAGCGTTTCTTTGTCGGCAAACAGATCTGTTAGAAGCTGCTGTTTTAACAGGCAAACCAGTGAACGTAAAGAAGGGTCAATTTCTTTCTCCGTGGGAAATGAAGAATGTGGTT
>TARA_R110000822_G_scaffold66105_3_pt1 | contig 18646 bp, 19 predicted proteins | sample TARA_R110000822 | Tara Oceans TARA_R110000822 (sample SAMEA4397666) | marine metagenome | biome: Polar Biome; feature: [SRF] surface water layer (ENVO:00010504); material: water (ENVO:00002006), including particulate matter (ENVO:01000060) such as... | depth 5 m | reverse complement strand
ATTTGTATGCAAAGTACTCTATTCAACAGAGCAGAAAAAAACAAGCGAACATTGTCGGCCGATAGACGCTCACCCTAGCCAGGCCATTCGGTGGGCCCGTTGTTACTGAAGCGGGGTGCGGCCAAAGCTGGCAAAGGTGCTGCTCAGGTAGTCTGCAAAGGCATAGGCCACCACCGGCAGTTGCCGATTTTGCAGGCTGGCCAGCACCAGGTTGGCAGACGGAAACCCGCGATCTTCAATCTCTCTGCTGACCAGTTCCCCACCCTCGCGGGTGATGCCAATTTCAATCTGAAAGGTCAGGGCCTGCTGGTAACGCAGATAGCCAAGCAGAAATTCGAAACTGTTGCTTTCAATGGTGGGCCGCAATTTGATCGACCGCTTGGCCAGAAATGCATCCAGCAACTGGCGTCCGGCAATATCCCGGGCCGGCAGCACCAGCGGGTAATCTAGGCATTGGCGCAATTTCACCGGGCCGCTCTGCGCCGCCAACGGATGGTCACGGTGCATGACCAGACACAGCGGCTGCACCAGCTCATCCATTCGCACAATGTCGGTTTCCGGCGTAAGGTGGAAAATCAGCGCCAGGTCGGACTCGAAGGTTCTCAACGAGTCCAGCGCACGACTGTGGTCACCCACCTGCACCTGAAACTCGACCAGGGGATGCTTCTTCTTGAAGCCGGCGATGCGCTCCGGCAGAAATGCCGAGGCTGCAGCCTGACTGACCACGATACGCACGCAACCACGACGCAGACCCTGCAGATCCTCTATTTCCGAACGCACCTGCTCCAGATGCGCTGAGCGGCTGCGAATATATTGCACAAACAGCTCGCCAGCGGCAGTCAGCCGCATGCCTCTGGTCAGCCTTTCGAACAAGGGCGTGCCCAGTTCCGCCTCCAGATCCTGAATTCGCCGGTTGACGGCCGAGGGCGCTACATGCAGACGCTCGGCAGCTTGGCGAATGGAGCCAACGCGGGCGACTTCGTCCAGATAATGCAAAAAACGCAGATGATTCAAAATGGCTTTCCCTATCAATTGTTCTGCCGAGCGGACTCTGCGCCGAACTTGGCCTGCTTTCACGTTGCCGGTCCAGAGGCCATTCGCGTGCCACATTAGCGCGCATTCATGCCCGTGCATGGTGCATTTGTCGAGTTCGATCGGGCGATGCTGCAATGGCCTCGCGGCCGGCGATGACTGTGCAGTAATAGTGTGCACAGCGCGTGCCCAATCTGACGCGCAGCCACAACTCACTCCACGCAGGGGTTAACCGGCACCGTTGCCGTTTCGGCAACGCAACGATCGTAATAAGGTTGCCTTTAAGCAACGCAGGTGGCATGCCCTCTGCTTTAGCAATGGCATGAACAGAAAATCACTTGATCCGCTTGCAACTGCCACCGCCTCATTCGGGCCAGTGCCTTCAAACGCCTGGCAACGGGATGCAGAAGGTATCAGCCTGGTACGCCAGTTGGAGCCGGCGCGCCCACTGCGAATCGGCACCGATGCCAGCACGCTGGAGATTGATCTGGCACGCAGCCTGCTGATCGTCGTGGATATGCAGAATGATTTCTGCCATCCGCAGGGCTGGTTTGCCCAGAAAGGCGTCAGCATGCGCGCCACGCGGCGTCCGATTCCGACCTTGCAACAGCTGCTGCCAGCCTGGCGTCAGACGGGCGCAAAGGTGCTCTGGCTTAACTGGGGCATCCGTCAGGATTTGCTCAATCTGCCAGCCACGGTGCACTTCAAGGGCAAACGAACAGCAGATGGCGTTGGATACGGCGAGCCGTCACCTGTGGATCACGGCCGTTCCGTGGTGCAGGGCGAATGGGGCGCGCAGATCATTGCTGATTTGCAGGCCGCCCCGAGCGACATCCAGGTCAGCAAGCATCGGCTGAGCGGTTTCTGGGACAACGAGCTGGACTCGCTGCTGCGTGCCAGCGGCATCACCACCCTGCTGTTTGCCGGCATCAATACCGACCGCTGCGTGTTTTCCACGCTGCAGGACGCTGCCTTTCTGGGCTACGACTGCATCCTGCTCAAGGATGCTTGCAGTACGCCCTCGCCCGCTTATGTAACACGTGCCATTCATTTTCTCGTTGAGCAGTGCCACGGCTTTGTTGCCACCGCTGCTGCTCTGCAACAGTCCCTCGCTTCACGAAATCAGGAGTCTTGACCATGAGCATATTGTCTTACCGACCTCGCGTATGGAAACACCTCACTGCTGCTACGCTCGGCCTTGGCCTGGCGTTCGCAGGCACGGCCCACGCCGCAACTGACATCGATCTGGTCCTCAATTGGAAGTACGAAGGTGCCCAGGCCTGGTTCTTCCTGGCCGAAGACAAGGGCTATTTCAAGGAACAGGGCCTGAATGTCAGCATTGACCAGGGCGAAGGCTCGGCAGCATCAATTCCCAAGGTTGCCTCTGGCGTCTACGATGCGGGCTTCGGTGACACCAATGCGTTGATTCAGATGGCCTCTGCACAGCCGGAGCGCGCTCCGGTCGGCGTCTACATGATCTACAACACACCGCCCTTTGTCATTGCGGTAAAAGCTGACAGCCCGATCAACGAGCCAAAGGACGTGGAAGGCAAGACCATCGGGGGCCCAGCCAACGACGGTGCGCTCAAACTGTTTCCCGCCTTCGCCGAACTGACCGGCATCGACCAGTCCAAGGTCACGATCAACAACATGTCGCCCAATCTGCGTGAGCAGTTGTTGATGCGAGGTCAGATTGACGCTGCCTTCGGTTACATCACCACCGTCAGTTTCAGTGCCAAAGGTATGGGTGTGGACCCGGAGAAAGACCTGCGCTTTATCCGCTATGGCGATCACGGCATGGACCTGTACTCCAACTCGATTTTCTTCTCTCAGAAGTTCATCAACGACAACCCCGATGCCGTGCGCGGTTTTCTGACCGCCCTCAACCAGGCTATCCAGGACGCCATCGCCAACCCCGAAGAAGCAATGGATGCGCTGATGAAGCGCGAGCCTTTGCTCAATCGTGAAGTTGAAATGGAAAAGATGCTCACCACGGTGCGCAACGACATGAGCCACCCGGAAATTGCCGAGATCGGCCTGGGCGATGTGAATGACGAACGTCTGCAGAAGAACATCGATATCGTGGTTTCCGCCAACGAGCTGGAGAACACCCCAAGCATCGAGCAGATTTTCGACCGCAGCTTCCTGCCTGCGCGTGACACTCGCCCAAGCGAACTCTGAAACCGGTCCGGAGACCCTCATGAATCTTGATCTGAAAGGCAAAGTTGTCGTTATCACCGGCCCCGCCAAGGGCATGGGCCGCGCCGTCACCCTGGCCTTCGCCCGGGAAGGCGCGCGCCTAGTGCTCGCTGGACGCGACACAGCCGCCATCGAAGAGGTCGCAGGGGAATTGGCTGCGATGGGTGCCGAGTCGTTGGTCGTCAAATGCGATATGACCCGCAGCGAGCAGACTGAGCGACTGGCAACCGAGGCCCTCGCGCACTTCGGCAGTATCGACGTGCTGGTGAATGTCGCGGGGGGCTCCGGCCCCATCGGCAAGACCGGCTGGGAGACCACCCAAGCCGAGTTCGATGACATCGTGCAACTGAACATGACCGGCTGCTTCAACACCATGCGCGCAGTGATGCCGGCGATGATCGAACAAGGCGCCGGCAAGATCGTCAACGTTGGCGGCACCTTCGGTATGCGCGGCCGCGCCGGTCGCATGGCGTATTCGGCGTCCAAGTGGGGCCTGCGCGGCATCACCAAAAGTTTCGCGCTGGAAGCCGGCAGCTACGGCATCAATGTCAACTGCGTGGCGCCGGGCATGGTCGATGGGCCACGCTTTCGCGACAAGGTCTGCGCCAACATGGCCAACAAACTCGGCATCACGCCTGAAGAAGCGGCCGTTAGACATGCCGAAGATTACGCCCTCAAGCGGGTTTCAACCGACAACGATGTGGCCAATGCCTGCCTGTTTCTGGCCAGCGACGTTGCCCGTCAAATCACGGGGGTCGATCTGCCGGTAGATGGCGGATGGGCTCTGCTTTAGGAGAATGTTATGAATCAAGTAGACCTGGTTATTCGCGGCGCGCGCGTCGTATCGGACCATCAGATAATCGAGGCTTCTGTCGCCATTGATGGCGAGATCATTGTTGCTGTGGGCCATGATGACCTGATGCCCTCAGCCCGCGAAGTGCTGCAGGCCGACGGCCTGTTCCTGCTGCCCGGTGCGATCGACAGCCATGTGCACTTCCGTGATCCAGGGTATCCGCACAAGGAAACCTGGAAGACCGGTTCAGCGGCGGCGGCCTGCGGTGGCGTGACGACTGTTTTCGAGATGCCCAATACCAATCCGCCCACCGCGACGATTGACGCGCTCAATCTGAAACTGAAGGCCGCAGAATCATCCTACGTGGACTTCGGTATTCATGGTCTGCTCGGTGACGATACCGTCGGCCACCTGGAAGAGTTGATTGACGCCGGCGTGACCAGCTTCAAGGCCTTTGTCGGCAACACCTTCGGCAACCTGCCCTCGCCCAGCGATGGCGCCCTGCTTGAAGGTTTCGAAAAGCTCGCGCCGCTGGGCATTCGCACCGTGGTGCACGCGGAAAACTCCTCGATCCTGGCCCGCCGGCAAAAGCGCATGCAGGCTGAAGGCCGTATCGACGCCCTCGCCCATCTGGCCGCCCGCCCGGTGGTCGCCGAAATTGAAGCCATCGGCCGGGTACTGACCCTGGCGGAATGGACAGGTGCGCGGGTGCATATTGCCCATCACAGCGCCGCAGACTCACTGTTTCTGATCCGTGAAGCCAAGCGTCGCGGCGTTGATGTGACCGTGGAAACCTGCCCGCAGTATCTGCTGCTCAATACCGATCATGCTGATCACCTGGGCGGCATCCTGCGCCTGAACCCACCGATCCGCGAGGCCCGCCACAACCAGCCGCTGTGGGACGCCATGATGGACGGCACCATCGACATGATTGCCACGGATCACGCGCCACACGCGCCGGATGAAAAGACCCGCGCCAATATCTGGGAGTGTGATTGCGGCTTCCCTGGCATCGAAACCCAGATGGCGTTGATGCTGACCGAAGTAAACCGCGATCGCGCTAGCCTGATGGATTACGTGCGCTGGAGTTCTGTCAACCCGGCCAAAGCCTGGGGTATCTACGGCACCAAGGGTGTCATCGCCCCCGGCGCGCATGCCGATATAGCCGTGGTCGACATGAACAAGTCCGGCATCCTCTCCGAAAACGAATTGCAGAGCATCAGCAAGATCTCGCCCTGGGATGGCCGCGCGGTCAAAGGCTACCCGATTCATACCCTGTTGCGCGGTCGCTTCGTGATGCGCAACGGCAAGCTGGTGACTGAAGCTGCCGGTTGGGGCCGCTCAGTGAAAGGGATTCAGGCGATGCCCAAGGCCAAGCCGTTGAATACCGAGCACTACACCAGTGCGATTCTGAAAACGCCAGAAGGTGTGCGCCTCACCGCTGAGCCAAAGCGGTGAAAGCACCATATAGATTGGGCCAAGGACAGGTCATGAGGAGTAACGCCCATGCTTGAAAGCACATCAGCAAGCGCGGCCAGGACAGTGATTGAACTGTCTAACGTGACCGTGCGTTACGGCGGCGACATGGTCGCGCTGGATAACACCACATTGCGCATCGAAAAGGGCGATTTCGTCGCTCTGGTCGGGCCCAGTGGCTGTGGCAAGTCGACCATTCTCAAACTGGTTGCCGGGCTGATCGAGCCCACTGAAGGGGCCGCCATTGTCGGCGGCCGTGAAGTCGGCGCTATCGGCACTCACGCCAAGCGGTTGGGGCTGGCCTTTCAGAATCCAACCATGTTGCCGTGGCTGAGCATTCTGGACAACGTGATGATCCCGCTGAAGATCGTCGAGCCATTCCGGCAGGAATACCGGCGCAAGAAGAACGGCGAGTTTCGCGAACGCGCCGAAGCCCTGTTGGAACAGGTCGGCCTGGCCGGCTTTGGTGGCAAACGCCCGTGGGAATTGTCCGGCGGCATGTTGCAGCGTGCCTCTCTGTGCCGCGCGCTGGTCCATGAGCCAGATATTCTGCTGCTGGATGAACCCTTCGGCGCACTCGATCAGTTCACCCGCGAAGAGCTCTGGGACACCATGCAGGCGCTGTGGATGGCCAAACGCCCGACCGTGTTGCTGGTGACCCATGACCTGCGCGAATCGGCGTACCTGGCCAATCGCATCTGCGTCATGAGCGCCCGCCCCGGGCGCATCATTCAGGACAAGACCGTCGAGTTCGCAAGGCCACGCACACTCGAATCCAGCTATGAGCCTGATTTCACCTCTCTGGTGCAGGCGTTGCGCATGAGTATTGCCCACGTGCGCTCTGATGCGGGCAAGCCGGCGGCTGCCAGCGCCCCAACAACCCCGGCCACACCGCGCATTACGGAGACCTTGCCATGAACAAGGAGCTATCACGCTTTCGGCGCAACATGCTGTCATTTTCCGCCATGGTGTTCTTCTTTCTGGCCTGGGAAGTCATTTGCCGGGTGTTGGGCGTATCTGAGCTGATCTTGCCCGTGCCCAGCCAGATTGCCGCCGTGCTGTTCGACAAGATGCCGATTCTCTGGCCGCACGCCCAGCAGACCTTGATGACCACGCTGATCGGTTTTTTCCTGGGAGTGGTTATCGGCTTGATCATTGGTGTGATCATTGGCTCGTCGCGCATGGCTTATGACATTGCCTATCCGCTGTTGGTCGGTTTTTCGAGTATCCCCAAAGTCGCTGTGGTGCCGATCTTCGTGGTCTGGTTCGGCTCCGGCACCATTCCGGCGATTCTGACCTCGATGGTCATCGGCATCTTCCCGGTCGTGGTCAACGTCGCCACTGGCCTGGCTACTACCGAACCGGAACTGGAAGACGTGCTGCGCGTACTGGGTGCGAAGAAGCGCGACATTCTATGGAACGTCGGGCTGCCACGCACCATGCCCTACCTGTTCGCCTCACTGAAGATCGCACTGACCTCGGCCTTCATCGGTACCGTCCTGGCTGAAACCATTGCCTCGAACAAGGGCATCGGCAACGTGATGATGATTGCCAGTGGCAACTTCGACGTACCCCTGGTCTTTGCCGGGCTGTTCATCCTGGCCGCCATGGGCGTCGCTCTCTACTCCATCTCCGCCCTGGTAGAAAGTCACTTTACCAGTTGGACCCAACGCTAAGAGCAGGGAGATAAACCATGCAGACATCGCCACAGGCACTGCGCAGTATCGCCGTATTCTCCGGCTCCAATTTCGGCGTCTCCCCCGAGTACGCCGAACAGGCCAAGGCGCTGGGCAGCGAAATCGCCCGGCGCGGCATCACGCTGATTTACGGCGGCACCACCAAGGGTCTGATGGGCGTGGTGGCCGATGCCGCGCTCGCCGAGGGCGGTGAAGTGATTGGCGTGATCAATCAGCGTCTGTTTGATCGCGGCCATCTGCACCCCGGCCTCAGCGGCCACGAGGTGGCCGACAACATGCGCAGCCGCAAAGCGCGCATGTCTGATCTGGCGGATGCCTTTATCGCCCTGCCCGGCGGGCTCGGCACACTTGAGGAGCTGTTCGAGGTCGCGACGCTGACGCAGCTCGGCGATCACAGCAAAGCTTTTGCGTGCCTCAACGTCCGCCAGTTTTTCGAGCCCCTGCGCGCCCTGCTCGGCCACGCCCGGCAGGAAGGCTTCATGAAGATCGAGCATGCCGAGATGATCATCATCGAATCCGACCCCGGCCTGTTGCTTGATCAACTGGCCGAATGGCGCGCCCCTACCGTTACCAAATGGATAGACCAGCCCGGTTCCTGATCACGGAACCGCTCAACAGACAGGACACAGCATGACCACCATCAAGATTACTGCCGGCGGCTTCGAGTTTCTCGCCGAAGCCCACCCCGATGCGCCTGACACTCTGGCCGCCTTTTTGCAACTGCTGCCCTACCGGCAGAAGTTCATCCACGTGCGCTGGAGCGGCGAAGGCTGCTGGGTGCCGCTGGGTGACTACAGACTGAACAACGATGGCAAACCGGTAGGTTTCGAGAATCACACCAGCCACCCCTCGGTCGGCGACATTCTGTTTTACCCCGGTGGTTACAGCGAGACGGAAATCATCATGGCCTACGGTGCCTGCAGCTTCTCCAGCAAGATGGGCCAGTTGGCCGGCAACCACTTTCTAACCATAACCCAGGGCCGCGAGAACCTGCGCGCACTGGGTTTGAAAACCCTTTGGGAAGGTGCGCAGGACGTCACCTTCGAGCTGGCCTGAAGTGCCACGGCCCTCTTTTCACAAGGTAACAAGACCATGAAAACACGTGTAACGCGCCTCAGCGCGGCGGCCCCCAATGACGTCAGCGCCCTGAGCCAGGCCATCGAATCAGGCCAGATCGAACCCACACGCGTCATTGCCGTGCTCGGCAAGACCGAGGGCAACGGCTGCGTAAACGATTTCACCCGCGCTTTCGCCACCACAACACTGAAACACTTCTTCGCCGGGCAACTGGACCTGAGCGAGGCCGATGTTGATGAGCGTATTGCCTTTGTCATGTCCGGTGGTACCGAGGGCGGCTTGAGTCCGCATTGGCTGGTATTCGAGGTCGACAGCAGACAACCGGCTGATCGCACCGCTTTGCCTGGCCTGGCCGCCGGCGTCGCCTTTACTCGCGACTTCCGCCCGGAAGAGATAGGCCGTACTACCCAGGTAGAACTGACCCGCGATGCGGTGCTTCAGGCGATGGCTAATGCCGGTATCCAGCGGGTCGAGGATGTGCACTTTGTACAGATCAAGTGCCCATTGCTGACCGCCGCGCGCATCAATGATGCCGCTGCTCGAGGGCATACCGTGGCCTGTCATGATACCTATGAATCAATGGGCTATTCCCGCGGCGCGTCTGCGCTGGGCGTGGCCGCTGCCCTCGGCGACCTGCCCGGCGGCGTCAGCGACGAGCAGATCTGCCGCGATTGGTCGCTGTATTCCAGCCGGGCCAGTAGCTCGGCCGGTATTGAACTGTTGCGCAACGAGGTACTGGTATTGGGCAATGCGCCCGGCTGGGACCCGGAGTATCGGATCGGCCATGCGGTGATGGAAGATGCGCTGGATGTGCTGGCCATTGACCGGGCGCTTGCTAGTATGCCGGGCGGTGATCAGATCGAACTGACGCCCGAGCGCCTTGCTGGCCTGTTGGTAAAGGCCGAGCCCTCGGCCTCCGGGAGTATTCGCGGCAACCGCCATGTGATGAGCGATGACAGCGACATCAACGGCTCCCGCCACGCCCGCTCATTGGTCGGTGGCGTGCTGGCAGGCAGGTTGGGTGATACGCAGCTGTTCGTCTCCGGCGGCGCAGAGCATCAAGGGCCGAATGGCGGTGGCCCGCTGGCACTGATCGTGCGCACCTAGACGCGCTAGGGGGTCACGCCTGTCGAAGGCTGTTGCGCGCCTCGGACAACATCGACAGGCTGATTTTGCGCACTTCGATCTTGCTCTGTTCGATATGCGTGCGCAGCATCATTTGCGCTTCATCTCGCTTGCGCGCTGCCAGGGCGATCAGAATTCGCGCATGTTCGTTGTAGGTTTCCTCAATGCGCGCACTTTTGTAGAAATCCAGGCGCCGAACGATGCGAATACGATCACAGACCTCGGCGTGCACCCGCATCATCTCCCGGTTGCCCGCGGCCGACAGTAGCCCGCAATGGAAGGCTTCGTCCAGATCAGCGACCTGTTTCATACCGTGCTCACGCTGCCCCGGCGGCACCATCCAGATACGATTAAGCTCTGCCAGTGCACCGGCCAGGTCCGGGAGGCCACACAAACGCTCTATGGCGACACTCTCCAGCACAACGCGCAGGTCATAGAATTCATCGATCTGGTCGAAATCCAGGGGTTTCACCGTCCAGCCGCGGCGAAAGCCTACCTCCAGATAACCCTCGCGCTCGAGCCGATAGAGCGCGTCACGTACGGGCGTGCGCGAGACCTGATAGCGCGCGGCCAATTCGGTCTCGCTAAAGCGATCATGGGGCAACAACTGGTAGTCGAAGATTTCCTGCTTCAACCTTAAATAAATCTGCTGCGCCAGGGCGTTGGTCTGCGGTTTCAGGATGGCATCACCTACTTTATCAAAGCGTACTGAGATCGACGCTCACATGCGCCGCCACCACTTTCCAGCCATCGGCAAAGCGCACCCAGGTCTGCATTTGTCGGCCAGTGCGCTGGGTTTCACCGTCGCTGAATTCCGTACTGACAGTGGCATAGTTATCATCAAAAGTGGATATCACCGTATTGCGTAACTGCCGCCCTGCCCCTACGGGTATGCAGACGCGTCGGTAAGCAGCGATATCCCGGGCGCCGTAGAGATTCTCGGCAACGCCATAACGCACGGTATGATCAGTGTTCCAGAAATAGTCGTCCAGCACCTCCATCTGGTTCACCAGCAGAGCGCGTTCATAATCCTCAAAGGCCAGGCGCACGGCCTCGACCACATGGGGCAAATTGATCTGTGGATCTTGGTTCATGGTTGCTCCTCGTTCATGGCAGCGCTCAGCGCCGCAAGCTGGGCGGTGTGGCCGACAATGCCACCCTGGGCGACGATCATCTCCAGCGTTGCCTGCTTGAAGGTGGGGAAATAGCTTTCGGTCGCCTCTTCGATCAGCAGGCACCGATAGCCCCGGTCATTGGCTTCGCGCATGCTGGTCTGCACACAGACTTCGGTGGTCACGCCGGCGAAAATCAGATATTCGATGCCCTGTGCGGCCAGCCTGTCCCCCAGGCCGGTCGCGTAGAACATGCCCTTGCCCGGTTTGTCGATCACCCATTCACCGGCAATCGGGGCCAAAGACGGGATGATCTGATTGCCCGGCTCTCCGCGCACCAGAATGCGCCCCATCGGCCCAGGGTCACCGATGCGCAATCCGGCCGCGCCGCCTTCGCGCTTGGCTGCAGGACAATCCGACAAATCTGCCAGATGCGACTCACGGGTATGAATCACCAGCATGCCCTGCTCCCTGGCCAGAGCCAGCAGCGACTCCACCGCCGGGACTATGGTCTGCAGCAGACTTACGTCGTTGCCCAGCGCGGCACCAAAGCCGCCTGGTTCGAGAAAGTCCCGTTGCATATCGATGATCACCAGCGCGGTACGCGCTGGATCGAAGCTGAAAGCGGACGGCTTTGCTGGCAGCCTGATCATGCTGCACCAGCCGCATTCTGATGTTCATGACCCCCGCCAGCCATATAGTGGCCCAGCGTGGCGCGGTCAGCCTGGTCTGCAGCGACCTCAAAATTGATTTCGCCCTCGTGAATCACCAGGATGCGATCGGACATTTCCAGCAGTTCGTCCAGATCCTCGCTCAACAGCAGCACCGCAGCGCCCTGAGCACGAGCATCACGCAAACGCTGATGGATAATCGCCACCGAGGCGAAATCCAGGCCGAACACCGGGTTGGACACGATCAGCGTGCGCACGTCGTGGGTCAGCTCGCGGGCCAATACTGCGCGCTGTACGTTACCGCCGGACAGCGTACCGATCGGTCGCAACGGGTCCGCCGGGCGCACGTTGAACTGCTGGATCAACGCCGCCGCCTGGGCCTGGATCGCCCGCCGGTTGATCAGCCAGCCCTGACGGCACAGCGGCGGTTGATCGAAATTGCGCAGTGCCAGGTTGTCCGCCACGCTCATGCCGGCGATGCAGGCATTGCGCAGCGGCTCCTCCGGCAGACTGAATACCTTCTCGCGCTGCATCTCACGGCGGCTGGCCTTGTAGCGCGCGCCGTTGATGCGAATCTCGCCACTGGCCGACTGGCGCTGGCCCAGCAGTGCTTCGGTCAACTCGCGCTGGCCGTTGCCAGAGATGCCGGCAATACCGACGATCTCGCCAGGACGCACAGCCAGTGACAGCTTGCTGACTGCCAGTATGCCCTTGTCGTTGGCGACGCTCAGTTCGCGGACTTCCAGCCGTGGTGCAACCGATGGGTCAACCGGTTTCTGGGTGACTGGCTCCGCAGCCGATTCGGTAGTGCCCATCATCCAGGTGGCCAGTTCTTCCTGGGAGGTAGCACTGACCTGGGTACTGCCGACCAGCCGGCCCTTGCGCAGCACGCTGACATCGTCGGCGAAGCGCGATACTTCGCCGAACTTGTGAGTGATCATCAGGACCGAAATATCGCCCTTGTGCGCCATGTCACGCATCAGCCCCAGCACCTCCTCGGCCTCCTGCGGCGTCAGTACCGAGGTGGGTTCGTCAAGGATGATCAGGTGACGATCCAGATACAGCTGTTTGAGGATTTCCAGCTTCTGTTTTTCGCCCGCTGCCAGCGAGCTGACAGAGCGCTCGATATCCAGCCGGAACGGCATGCGCTGCATGAATTCGTTCAGACGTTTCCGCTCCGCCGGCCAATCGATGCGCCAGTTCAGATCACCGCGTGAGAGCACCAGGTTCTCCGCGACACTGAGACCCGGCGCGACCGTGAAGTGCTGATAGACCATGCCGATGCCCAGCGCATGGGAGTCTCTCGGAGTACGGATCTGCTGCTGACGGTTGTTGACCAGCAACTCGCCTTCGTCCAACGGGCCGTAGCCGACGATCCCCTTGACCAGCGTGCTCTTGCCCGCGCCATTCTCGCCCAGCAACGCATGGACCGTACCGGCGCGCACGCTCAGCGATACCTCCGCCAGCGCCTGAAAGCTGCCAAAGGATTTGCTCGCACCGATGATTTCCAGACTGAGCGCACGCATGCTCAACGCTCGCTCAGCAGCTCGACGAGCGATGCCGAGTCAGACACTGCCCCGAACACGCCGCCCTGCATCTTGACCATGTGCACTGCCGCCAGGTGATTGCCCGGATCGGTGGCGCCGCAGCAGTCTTCCAGCAACAGGCACTCGAAGCCGCGATCATTACCATCGCGCATGGTGGTATGCACGCACACGTCCGTGGTGATGCCACACAGAATCAGGTTCTCGATGCCGCGGTTACGCAGGATCAGCTCCAGGTCAGTGGCGCAGAACGAGCCCTTGCCCGGCTTGTCGATGATCACTTCACCCACCAGCGGCTGCAGCTCCGGAATCAGCTCCCAGCCCGGCTCGCCGCGCACCAGAATCCGCCCGCACGGGCCCGCATCGCCGATGCCGGCGCCGATACGCTGGGACCGCCAGCGCTTGTTCGCTGGCAGATCGGCCAGGTCCGGGCGGTGGCCCTCGCGGGTATGGATGATATGAAAGCCCTGCTCGCGCATGACCTTCAACACACGGTTGATCGGCTCGATCGGCGCGCGCACGCCTGCCAGGTCGTAGCCCATGGTATCTACATAGCCGCCTTCGCCGCAGAAGTCAGTCTGCATGTCGATGATAATCAGCGCCGTATTGGTCGGCTGCAGCTGGCCGTTGTAAGGCCAGGGATAGGGATCGGAAGATAGATAACGTTCGCTCAAGGTAATTACTCCTGGCTGTCCGGGTTGTAGAGCCGCTCGGGCGTGGCGAAGCCGCAGCTGCTGCCATCGGTGTGCACCACCTCGTCCTCCCAGGGCAGGCGGTACTGGCCGGCGGCTAGGTCATGCATATAGGTATAGGGGCAGTCCTGCGCACCGCCCTTGACCGCCACATAACCACGGTGGCCGAACTGATAGATGTTGTTTTCCACACCCCAGTGCTTGCGCGCTTCGCGTACCAGGTCCGGACGCAGTTCGCAGGCCACGATCTCGTCCGCTCGCCCGCCGCCCTCGGCCATGGGTGTGCCATCGAAATCGACGAACATGGCTTCGCCCATCGAGTCGAAAGTACCGTCAGAGCCGCACATGCACACGCTGGCGGTCTGCATCAGGTTGGTGAAGGAGTTGACCTGGTTGGTGATCTTCCACGAATGGCGAATGGGCGCCGTGTAACCAGCGGTACGAATCATGATTTCCGCACCCTTGTAGGCACACTCGCGGGCCATTTCCGGGAACATGCCATCATGGCAGATGATCAAAGCCAGCTTGCTGCCACGCGGGCCATCGCACACCGGGATCCCGAGGTTGCCCGGCTCCCAGGGCTCGACCGGCACCCAGGGGTGTAGCTTGCGGTAGTACAGCCGCACCTCACCGGTATCGTCAACGATTATGCCGCTGTTGTACGGATTGCCGTTCGGGTTGGCCTCCATGATCGAGAAGCAGCCCCAGATGCTGTGATCGATGCAGGCCTGCTTCAGTGCCGCAACTTCCGGCCCATCCAGAGTACACATGATGTCCGGCGAGGTATCCATCGACAGGCCATGCAGCGAATACTCCGGAAACACGATCAGGTCCATACCCGGCATGCTGCGCCGGGCTTTACCAACCATCTCAACGACCTTCTGCGTCTGCGTCCAGAGTTCGTCGCGGGTATGCGGGTCGGGCAGCGTTAGCTGTGCCAGCCCGATCACGACACCATTGGGTGATTTGTTCAGCCCACCAAGTCCACTTGCCATGCTCGTTACCTCTATCGATTGAGACTGAGCTCACCGGGAGCTCCCGTCAGTGTGCGGTTGGGACGACAGGTGGCGAGCATCACAGCCATCGTCAGAATGTAGGGTGCCGCGCTGTACAGGTAGTAGCCGGAGCTGATACCTACCGATTGCAGCGCTGGACCGATGGCACCGGCAGCGCCGAACACCATTGAGGCCCACAGGCAATTAAGCGGCTGCCAACGGGCAAAGATCACCAGCGCCACAGCCATCAGGCCCTGGCCGCTGGAGAGCCCCTCGTTCCAACTGCCGGGGTAATAAAGCGACAGGTAGGAGCCGCCGACACCGGCCAGAAATCCGCCAACGGCCGTGGCCATGATGCGTACCTGCAGTGGACGGTAGCCCAGCGCCTGAGCGGATTCGGAATGGTCACCGACCAGCCGCAGGACCAGGCCCCAACGCGTGCTGCGTAATCCCCAGTGCAGGAAGATCGCCAGCGCCACACCGATAAAGAACAGCATGTTGATGTTCAGCGCCGAGCGAATGCGCCCATCGTCACTCCAGGCGCCAAGGGAAATTGACGGCAGCATCGGTGCCTGGGGCTGAATGAAGGCCTTGCCGAGGAAGAATGCCAGGCCGGTCCCGAGCAGCATCAGCGCAATACCGAAGGCGATATCATTAACCCTCGGTAGCGAGCAGACAATGCCATGCAGCAGGCCCAGCAGCAGCCCGGCGCCGCCTGCTGCCAGCACCCCGGTCCAGGCCGAGCCGGACATGTAGGCTACCGCGTAGCCGGTCATCGCCCCGGCCACCAGAATGCCTTCCAGACCCAGATTGATGCGGCCGCTTTTTTCCGTCAGACATTCACCCAGGCTGACAAACAGGAAGGGCGTACCGACGCGTACCGCGCCCGCCAGCAAAGCCAGCAGGAAGGTCACCAGATCCAGATCACCCATGTTGCACCTCGGCACCCTTTGATTGGTTGGCGTGCTCTTCCAGCCTGATGCGCCATTGGGTAATACGGCCGACCAGCGCCTCCCAGGCCAGCAGGTTGGTAAACAACAGGCCCTGCAGAATCAGGGTGGTGGCGTCGGGCAGATCCAGCCGGCGTTGCAGCAGGCTGCCACTGGCCTCGATGCCACCGACCAGGGTCGCGCAGACGATGATTGCCAGCGGATTATGCCGGGCGGCAAAGGACACCAGAATGCCGCTAATGCCATAGCCGACAATCAAAGAAGCGTTGGCACTGCCCTGCACCGCGCTGACCTCGTACATGCCCGCCAGCCCGGCTGCCGCACCACCCAGCACACAGGTAAGTATTACCAGCCGGTTGACTGGCAAGCCGAGCATGCGCGCGGTGCGCACATTGCCACCGACCACATCCAGGGCAAAACCCTTGACGCTGTGGCGCACCAGTACATAAGCCAGCACGCAGGCAACGATGCCAGCGACCAGCCCCCAGTGAACACGGAAGGAATCCTCGCTGATCATCCCGATCATCAGCGAATAATCCAGCCCGACGGTGGACGGTTTGTTCAGGCTTGAGGGGTCACGCAGCGGCCCTTCAACCAGGTGGTTGAACAGTGCAATAGCGATATACGAGAGCAGCAGACTGCCGATGGTCTCGTTCAGCCCGCGTTTCTGCCGCAACCAGCCGTTCAGGCCGATCCAGAAGCCGCCCACCACCATCGCCGCCAGTCCCATGGCAATCAGAGTAGCCATGGGTGGAAGGCCGGGTAGCCATAGCGGCAGCGTTGCAGCAGCCAATCCACCCAGCACCAACGCACCTTCGCCGCCGATAATGATCAGCCCGGCACGCGCCGGCAACGCGACACAGAGCGCGGTCAGCATGAGCGGTGCAGCTCGCTGCAAGGTGTTTTCCCAGGCAAAGGACGAACCGAATGCGCCTTCGAACACCAGACCAAGCGCCTGGAATGCCGGTTTGCCCTGAAAGGCCAGAAACAGCACAAACAGCGCAAAGGAGCTGATGATCGACAGCACGGTAGGCAGGCCGGGCAATGCCAGCCTGGCCAACCTGCTTGCAAGATAATGTGGATTCATGGATCAGATATCGCCGCGCACGCCTTCGACGAGGTAGTTCATCTGCTCCAGCACCACGTCGGTCTGCCCCAGGGACTCGCCTTCGGCCAGCACCACATTGCCCTTGTTATCGTTCAGCGGACCCTTGAACAGGGTGAACTCGCCAGCAATCATTGCTGCCTTGACCGCATCCGCCTGCTCGCGCGCCGCCGCGCTGACGTTGTTCCCGTAATCCGAGGTCTTGACGAAGCCTTCAGCCAGGCCGCCGCGCAGGAAGTTGTTCATGCTCTCGCCCTTCTGCGCTGCTTCAACGTGTGCACGGTAAGGCGTTTCCCAGTTCCATTCGGCGCCGGTCAGATAACCCTTGGGCGCAAGCGCCGCCTGGCTGGCATGGTAACCGCAGCTCATCACGCCACGGCGCTCGGCGGTTTCGACGATCACCTTGGGACCGTCGACGTGACAGGTCAGCACATCACAACCCTGATCGATCAGACCGTTGGCGGCCTCGGCTTCGCGTACCGGTAAGGACCAGTCACCGGTAAAGATCACGGTGGTGGTTATCTCCGGATCGACTGAGCGCGCACCCAGTGTGAAAGCGTTGATATTGCGCAGCACCTGGGCAACCGGTTTGGCGGCGATAAAGCCGATGCGCTTGGATTTGCTCATATGACCAGCGACCACGCCATTGAGGTACTGACCCTCGTCGATGTAGCCAAAGAAGCTGCCAACGTTCTTCGGGTGCTTGCTCTCATCCCACAGGCCACCACAGTGGGCGAAGCGCACCTCCGGGTAACGCTGCGCAACGCGCAGTACGTGGGGATCGAAATAACCGAAGGAGGTGGCGAAGATCAGCTCGGCACCGTCCTGGCGAATCATGGCTTCCATGGCCTGCTGCACGGCAGAGGTTTCCGGCACGTTCTCTTCTTCGATTACCTTGACGTTCGGCATGCTGCGGATGATGCGTGCCGCCTGGGCGTGGGCCTGGTTGTAACCGAAGTCGTCACGCGCGCCGACGTAGACGAAACCCACCACAATGGGCTTGTCCGCAGCTCGGGCGAAGCTGAATGGCATGGCCGCGGTGATGCCGATCAGGCCGGCCAGTTTGAGAAATTTACGACGATCAAGATCCGACATGGACGTGCCCCTGTTAAGTATGTAGTCATGTGTTCAATCATGTATACATGCTTCAAAGCAGGATGCGTGCCAGCTTGAGCGCTCTAAAACAGGCTGTTCAGCGTTGTTAATTGCCGCATAAAGGAGCGTTGAAAAGATTGCTGCACCGTATTGATGCGCTCCACCGCGCTCATGGGGTTACTAAAGAATAAAAGCTGAAGCCACGGCACGCCCCTCCAGCGCCAGGCGATTCTGCGCCTCGGCGATGGCTGCGAGGCTTTCCATGGCCTTGGCAGAAGCCTCGGAGTCGTGATGAATTTCAACCAGGGTATGGCCCATACTGATCGCCCGCCTGTTCTCGGCCTTGATGGCGCTATCGATACCGCCAGTGGCGCTGCTGATCTGCCCCACCTGATCCAGTATCGCGACCAACAGCAGCCGCGCGTCAGTTGATGCCTGCAAACACTGAGCGGTACTCGCCTGCTCGCGCTCGAGTCCGGCGGACGCATCAGACACCGTCAGGCGCAGACGGTCGAGCATCTGCTGGATCTGGCCGGTTGCGTCCTGGGTGCTGCGCGCCAGACGCCGGACTTCATCGGCCACCACGGCAAAACCGCGACCCTGCTCACCTGCCCGCGCCGCCTCGATAGCGGCATTCAAGGCCAGCAAGTTGGTTTGCCCGGCAATACTTTCGATGGTGTCCAGCACCGAGGTGATATCGACTGCGGCCTTCTGCAGCTCAGCCATACTCTGGCAGGACTGCCCTACTTCCTCGGACAGCTGGGTAATCTGCCGACTGACCTTGTCGACTGCTGCATGCCCCCGGTTGGCGCTGCTGTCCGCCTGGCGGGCCAGCTCAGCCGATTCGGCAACCAGCATGGCGATACGGTCAAAGGCCTCAAGAAGCGCTTTTGACTCGCCATCCACTGCTGCCAATGCGGTCTGCTGGCGTTGCGCAGCGGCCTGGCAGTCCTGGCTGATTCCGACATTGCGCGCACTGGCGGCCACGGTATCTTCGGCGCTCTGGTAGATACGGCCGACCAGCCCGGCAAAGGTTTCGAACAACTGATTGAGCGCCCCGGCCATCAGGCCTATCTCATCACG
>TARA_R110000822_G_scaffold173299_2_pt1 | contig 18718 bp, 14 predicted proteins | sample TARA_R110000822 | Tara Oceans TARA_R110000822 (sample SAMEA4397666) | marine metagenome | biome: Polar Biome; feature: [SRF] surface water layer (ENVO:00010504); material: water (ENVO:00002006), including particulate matter (ENVO:01000060) such as... | depth 5 m | reverse complement strand
CCATGAGCACCGCAAAGCCGACGGCATCCGACACAAGCGCGGTTACCCCGGCAAGGAACAATCGGCGGAAGGTGTAGCGAGCGGCCACCAGTTGGTGCATACCACGACCGACATCCTGCATGATGCCATTCATTTTCTGCGAGCCATGGCTCACACCGATGGCAAAGATCAGAAAGGGCACCAGTACCGAGTAGGGATCCAGGCTGTAGCCCAGAGTCGGCAACAGCCCCAGCAGCCAGATCACACCTACCAGCGAACAGCCCACCACCAGCAGGGTGCTGCGCAGACAACGGGTGTACCAGTACAGCATCAGGGTACAGATAATGATTGCCACCGCAAAGAACACCAGCATCTGCACCAGGCCTTCGATCAGGTCACCCATGATCTTGGCAAAGCCGGTAACATGGATGCTGATACCATCGGTCTCGTACTTCTGGCGAAGCTCTTCGATCTGCTGAGACAAGGCATGAAAGTCGACCGGCTTGCCAGTATCGACGACAGTGTCCTGCAGAGGCACCAGGATGATACTGGAACGGTAATTGCCGGCAACCAGATAACCGATCTCCCCGGAACGCTCAACGTTGATCCGCACCTGATCCAGGCTGCTGCGCGAACCGTCATATTCGTCAGGAATGACCGGACCACCATCCAGACCATCCTCGGTTACCCCAGTCCAGCGCACCGCCGGAGCCCAGAGTGATTTCATGTAAGGGCGGTCAACGCCCGGCAGCAGGAAGAGTTCATCGTTCAGTTGGCGCAGGGTTTCCAGGTATTGCTGGTCGAAGATGGTGCCTTCCTTCACCGCCACCGCAATCCGCAGCGCATTTCCCATGCCCGCCAACTCGTTGCGGTGCTCCATGTAGTTGGTGATGAAGGGGTGACTGCTGGGAATCATCTGGTCATAAGCGGCATTCAGCGTCAGATGCCGTGCCTGGAAGGCGAAAAACGCCGTCAGCAGCACACAGAGTCCAACAATCAGCCGGCGATTGCTGAACAGCAGACGCTCAAACAGATTACCCGAACGCGGGTCAAATGCTGCAAGGCTGGCAGTGGTATCGACCGCATCATCCTGCCCGGTGATCACTTTGCTCATTGACGGCCTCCTGCAACCAGCTTGCTGACTTCCAGCCGGCGTACACCGCGCATACTGGAGACGACCATTGCCCCATTGCTGGTTTCCAGCAGCGCGGTAGCGCCAGCGCCCGAGCTGATCGGCAGCTCCACGAAGCTGGCACCATTGTTGTCACTGCGCAGCAGGTGGCCACTCTCGTCGGCTAGCAGCAGTGTGCCATCCCTGGAGCGCATACCAGCGGCGAAGGTCACCGGCTGATCCATCTCGACCTGATCCCAGCTATCCCCAGCATCCAGACTGCGCCAAACATTGCCCTGCAGGCCAAACAGCAGCACACCCTGATTCTCCAACGTCAGCGCACCGAAGAAAGTACCGGCGTAGGGCACCGCCAGTTTCTCAAAGCTCAGACCATGGTCATCGGAACGGAATACCGCACCCTGCTCACCAACCAGCATCAATTGATCCCCATTCAGCAGCACCTGATACAGGTGGTTTCCCTGCGCATTGGGAATGCGCTCGCCAAGCGATTGCCAGCTTTCACCGCCATCGCGGGTGTGCAGCGCCAGACCGTAGGCGCCGACCAGGTAACCGGTCTGCCGGTTGGCGAAGGCAATATCCAGGAAGGGCTTGTCCGGGCCGTCTTCGACCAGAAACTCGGCATTGCGCACCGCGCGTTCGGCACCTTCGACCCCCAGCGCCAGTTGCTCACGGGCGCCCTGCAGAACAATCTGCGCTGCCTGGCTGCCATCCATTCGGCGCTCCCAGGTCTCACCACCATCACCGCTGAATAGCAACACGCCACTGTGTCCGACCGCCCAACCGTGCTCGGCTGACACGAACTCGACATCGGTCAGGGTCACGCTGACCGGCACATGGCCAGCCTGACGCCAGCTCCTGCCTTCATCGTCGGACAGCAGCACTATGCCGCGCTCCCCGACAGATACCAGACGGTCACCCGCACGGCTGATGCCCAGCTGCAGCGAGTTCTGCGCGTGGCGGGCTGCCATTGCCGGCATATCGAGTACATCGGCCAGAGCAACATGGTCATCCGCCAGAACAGGAGCCGACGGCAGCAGCGCGGCAACACAAAAAGTAACGACAGCGAGTAACGAATGTCGAAACAACGACTTATTTGCAGGCATGGTAAATACTCGGTTTTAAACCAACATCACAGGGGGGTGCTGTGTAACAGCGCCTGCAATGGTGTAGGTGTATGTCAATAGATAACCCCCGCTGGGTTGAGCAAGCTACCCTGCTCAGCCCAGTGAGCACAGCACGCTCAGCGCACCCCCTCTGCCGCGACCGCATCACCTGTAAAGTGGGTTTCGGGGTATCTCGGAACCAGCCTGAAAGTCCCACCGTTAAGCGAGTGAAGGCCGCTCATCGTATTGGCTTGAAGGTTAAAAGTGGTTGTAGGCTTCATGGCCAGCATCGGCACCTGAGGCAGGAAAAAAGGTACCGCCTGAGAAGTACGCCATAGCGTGCCTTCACTGTCATAACCATCTACCAACAAGGCCATCCAGGAGTCTTCATCAACATAGAATGTGCGTTTGGGCACTGCGTGGCGCTTGCCACTGGCCACGGTCGCCTCCACCTCCCAGACCCGGTGCAACTCCCAACGGAACTTATCCGGGTTCATGTGATGATTGCCAAATGCCTCCTCCATCGAGGCAGTGACCAGTTCGTTATTGTTATACGGCACATACATTTCACGCTTGCCAACCAGTTTCCAGTCGAAGCGGTCAACGTGTCCCATAAACATTTGTACTTCGTCGAAATAGTTGGCACCCGAAGCCACAAAATCCGGGGTATCATAGGCTACGGTAGGCGCACGCCGTACCCGACGCTGCCCCACCAGATACTGCCAGGCCTGGCGCGACTGGTTAACATCAATGCTGTCACGAAGCACCAGGGATTCGCCGGCCTTGAATGGCGGTGCGATGGTACTGAAGCGCTGCAACCAGTACTCTCCACCCCAACTCTCGGCCGAACCATCTTTATAGTGATAGGGATACTGATTCGATTGATCGTTTTCGACAGCAATGGTGAGAGCACCATTAGCATTAAGTATCAGGTTTTTGTAGTTGTTCAGCTCTATCGCCTCGGTTTCGAAGCGCAGCAGGTGGTTCCAGATCACCTCAACGCCAGACTGTGGGATCGGAAAAGGAACGCCACCATAACAACCCTCAAGCGATAGGCCCGCATCCTTGGTGCGGCACTCGGTTGCATTACGCAGCGTGTTGTCATAAGCATATTGAGGCGCAAGGCCCGTGCGGTGGGTAGGATACACATCGACGCGGAAGCTGGGGAATTTCTTCAGCAGCGCCTGGGTGCCTTCGGACAGCCGCTCAGCATGCTCTGCCATATTGGCTGCGGTAATTTGCAGTAACGGCTCTTCATCGGTGAATACCCCAGTCGGGATGTCGCCAATCTTATCGCTGGATACTTGAATAACCGGTGCTGGATCCCACGCAGGGATGCTGCCATCGGCGTTCCCGGCTTTTTCACCACCCAGTGGCGTCAGTGTGGTTTTCAGTGCTTCTGCCTGTTCGGCAGTGACTGCTGCAAAGGCAGCACCGGCCCCCATAACAGCAGCAGCCATAGCCAGATGAATTACGGTTTTCTTATACATTTTGATTATCCTCAGAATCTTGGATAGCAATCAGAAAGTGCGTTGGATCGACAGCGAAATGAAGTCGCGGTCGCCATGCAAATTCTGGTAGGAAAGTTCAGGAACAGCCGTGTCATACTTGATTACCGAGCCTGACGAGCCGTAGTAGTGGGTGACGTTCAAACTGCCCTGCCAGGTTTTCATATACTCACCTTTGAGGCCGACACTGACGTTACCACCGCCGTTCGAGGGAAATAGCACACCATTCACCGAGGAACGCCCAAACAGGCCGTAACCGACACCAACCGGTACCTGAAGGTCGAGACCCGGCATTACCTGGAAATACTCGGGGCTGAAAACAAATTGCACGGCACCCGCATCACGGGTAGCCGACGGATCCAGTTGATCGCGGTTGTCGCTCACCGATAGCCGCCGGTTAAAAGCGAACTCACCAATAAAAGAAGCAGCATCCCATATGCTGTTTCCATTGAAGACGGACAGTACTGACAAGTTGAAGTGAGCAGTATTTCCGACTGGATAAGCTGCCCGATCATCACCATCGGCGCGCAATGTAGCCGGTAGTATTACGGCATGCCCCGTGGCTGTGAGCGGCATATCGTGACGGTAGGACATCTCGGCAGCCACATTGGTCTCACCTATCAGGGTGCTGACGCTAACGCCCAGAGTGCGGATATTTTCTCCGAACACCTGCTCGTAGCGACCCGTATCCGGGTAGATGTAGAACTGCGGCATCTTATCGTGGAATTGAGCGGCATAAACACCGTATTCGTAGTTACCCGACCTGATCTTCAGCTGTACCCCACCTTGCCCCGAGTCCGACGGTTCAATATCACCGCCACGGAATACACTCATGCCCGGCCCAAGAATCAGGCTCTCACCGCCTTCATCAGCAAAGTCGGCAAAACTGAAGTAGCTACCAGCACCGGGCAGACGGTTTTTGCGCCACTCCAGTTGATAATAGGCACCCACTGACACACTCGGGTTGATCTGGAGTTGCGCGGTTACCTGACCGGTGGGCCGCAGGATCTCCTTGAACTGCGAGTTGGGCACCGATAGCGCTTTGATCAGGTCCAGCGAGCTTTGCGCCCCGGCAATAGCGTTGCTGCCAAAAAAAAGACTTTCGCCGTAAAGCTGAGTAAGGCGCCCGGCCCGAAGGTTCAACCCCATGTCGGCCACGGTGAAGCGGCCATAGACAAAGGCATCCAGCAACTCAGCCTTGCGCCCGTGCAGCTTCTCGGTATCGTCGGTGAACCTGTCATGCCGCACCGACGTGGAGTTGACCAATGCCCCACCCAGCGCGCCGGGGTTGTCATTGGACTTGTTGTAGACATCGTCGTACCAAGCCGCACCGCTGAGGCGCAGGCCATAGTCGCGCTTGTAGCGCAGGCCGAATTCGGAAAGCAGGTCAAAGCGATTGGAGATCAGACCCCGGTCAAAGTTCTGGTCACCATCGTTGGTGTTGGCCTGGACACCGATGGAGTCATCGGCAACGCTGTCCCGGGCGTTGTTCAAACGCCAGGCCGCACTGTATTTGATAGTATTGTCCCAGGATATCCGCAGGTCGGGATTGCCGGTATCGATCTGGAAAGCATGGGCGCTGCCGACACCCATGGCCGTACAGGCCACGGCAAGGCACAGCGAGTTCAAGCGAAACTTGGCAGACTTGGCATCAAAGGCCATATCAATATCCTCAGCTTGTTATTTTTGTAGTGATGGCAACTTCCGGAGCAACCAGCAGGAACTCTGGGAGACGCCACGAAGAGGTTATGTCCACCGGAAATTACCATCCAATACTAAAAAAAAAGCCGCCCGATACCTTTCCGGTATCAAGAGATGCTAGGATCAACGGTGCCGAAGCCAACTGACCAATGGGTCGGGATGGCTTGTAGAGAACTGCCAACGCCGGGGGCTGCCCATGGAGTTACGTCACTTACGCTATTTCATCGCGGTTGCGGAAGAACGCCATATTGGCCGAGCCGCCATCCGCCTGCATATTTCCCAACCGCCGCTGACCCGGCAGATTCAGCAACTGGAGGAAGAACTCGATGTGCAGCTGTTCATCCGCACCCCACGCGGCATGGACCTGACCCCGGCGGGTGAGCTGCTGCTGGAGGAGGCGCACAATATCCGCTCAGTTGTGGAGCAGGCTGCCGAGCGCACCCAGCGGGCCGGCCAAGGAAAGTTGGGCCGGCTGGATATCGGCATCTTCGGCTCGGCGATCCTCGATACCATCCCGGCCATGCTGTTGAAATTCCGCAGCGCCTTTCCCGAGGTCAAGGTGGTGCTGCACAACATGACCAAGGATGCGCAGATCGCCGCACTGCGGCAGCGCCGGATCGATATCGGCTTCAACAGATTCATCGAGCCATCCGAGGACATCGCCAATGAGATTGTGCTGACCGAGAAACTTCTCATTGCCATCAATGAGAATCACCCACTGGCAAAGGAGCAGGCATTGCCTTTCCAGGTACTGGAAGATAATCCGCTTATCCTCTTTCCCACCGGGCCGAGGCCCAGCTTCATCGACAAGGTGATGAACATGTGCCATCAGAAAGGCCTGACTCCCCAAATTGCCCAGGAAGTGGGCAATACCCTCACCGGAGTGGCATTAGTGGCCAGTAACTTCGGGGTCTGTCTGGTTCCGGAGTCGGCCACCAAACTGGCTTTGCCTGGTGTGGTATACCGCCCCGTGATCGACCCACCGGAAGATTCCGGAGCAGATCTGAACTGCATCTACCGTATCGATGACCAGTCGCCGCTGCTCAAGTCGTTCCTGGACACGGTGCATACCTTCGGCAACCACCTCTGAGTGCCGTCACAACTCAGCCAGCCGCCTGACCTTGACGCAGTAGCCCAACAGGACGAACCTGTGCGCCTTTTGGGCCGATGACAGGCATGCTCTGGATACCCTTCACCCTCGCCGCCGCCTTCACCCAGGCACTGCGCAATGCCCAGCAGAAACAACTCAGCCACGAGGTCAATGCAGTTGGTGTGACCCCGGCGCGCTTCATCTGGGCGCTGCCCCTGGCCGCCATCTACCTTGCCCTGCTCTATGCCATCGCGCCGGCGGACATGCCGCAATTCAGCGGTCGCTTCATCTTCGACGTCAGCGCCGCAGCGGTTACGCAAATCCTCGCCACCGCGCTGATGGTGCTGCTGTTCCAACGCCGCAGCTATACCGCTGGCGTCGGCCTGGCCAAGAGCGAGGCGCTGCTGGCAGCCATGCTCGGCTCGATATTCTTCGGTGCATTGCTCGGCCCGGTCGGCTGGCTGGGCATCGCCGTCGGCTCGGTGGCGGTGTGGCTGCTCAAGGACCGCAGCAAGCCCGGCTCGCTGGACCTGACCACCCTGGTGGTGGGGCTGGGCAGCGGCCTGTGTTTCGCACTGACCACCCTGTGGGTGCGCGACGCCTGTCATCAGTTGGACCTGCCATTCATGCACACCGCCGCCTGGGCGCTGGTCTGGACCATCAGTATGCCAACTGCTCAAGCGTACTTCCCCGCGCATCTACAATCATAGATCCATAAACTTTATCAGCACTACCCTCTGCCATGGCAAATGAGGAAATCAGCATAATAGAAACCATTGCAACTCTTGTTTGAATACTCATTTTTCCTGCCTTTAAAATTATCCAAAGCACATGATGGCACACCGTTTCTGTCACCAAAGTGAAACGGACATTACATTGGGGTAATACAAAGTCGGATCGCTGATCTATTTCAGCATGACATCTTTGTAATCGCAGCGTCACCAGCCGGACAGGTAACGCCATGTACCATACTAACGAGTCTCCAAAAACCCATTTCAGATGAGAGGTATAGCCATGAGAACCCTAGCAACGATTTTCATGTTTTTATTTGCGCTGAACGTTACTGCGGTAGTCCATGCAGAAGATGGGAGCATGCGTTACCGGCAGATGGTAGAGAACCTGCGTGAACAAAACAAAGAGCGCAGAGAAGCCCGTGATCAACAAATAAAAGAGGATGAAGCAAAAAACAGTACGAAAAATACTGGAGGTGCTACAACCGCGTCAGACAATCGCTAACAGAAAGGTGTCTACCTGACTTCTTCTAAGGTTGTATTCCGTTCAGTTGTACTTCTGAAGCTTAAGGAAGGTCTGAATAACCGCTGACTTAGGCCAAGCTGGCCTCCAGTCAGCTAAAAACGTAATTTCCAGACACTTCGCTTCCGTTCTTTGTGTGTTTTTTGCCCATTTCCCACTCTATCGGCGGGAAACGGGCGTACCAACCCTACGCCCGTAAATATTTCTCCCCCATCAGCAGGTTGCTGAACGCTGCCAGCAAGTGCAAACGATTGGTATTTTTGGCCAGCCCACGATAGCGGACTTTGCTGTAACCAAAGACCTGTTTGATGTACCGGAAGGGATGCTCCACCTTGGCACGAATGCTGGCTTTGATCTTCTCGGCTTTCAGGTCGTTGTCATTCAGTTTCTTTCGGGTGCCGGGTCGCTTGGCTATGTACCAGGCAACATGTTTACGGTGCTTATGATCGTCACGTTTCTGGATGCCAAGGTAACCAGCGTCACCGAAGACACGTTGTTCATCACCGTGCAGCAAATTACCGGACGGTACGATGTCGTGAACATTGGCAGCGGTGGTATCTATGCTGTGAATCAGTCCGAGCGTGTCGTCGACAGCGATATGCATCTTCATACCGAAGTGCCACTGGTTGCCTTTCTTGGTCTGGTGCATTTCCGGATCGCGCTGGCCGCTGTCGTTCTTAGTGGAGCTCGGAGCAGAGATGATGGTGGCATCAACAATACTGCCTTCACGCAGCATCAGACCGTTCTTCTCCAGGTGCTTGTTCACCTCTTTGAACAGCGCTTTTCCCAATCCGTGCTGCTCCAGGAAGTGGCGGAAATTGAGAATGGTTGTTTCGTCCGGCAAACGATCCAGCTTCAAACCTGCGAATTGGCGCATAGACTGGATTTCGTACAGCGCATCCTCCATCGCTGGGTCGCTGAGGTTATAAAACAGCTGCATGAAGTGAACGCGAAGCATGGCAGGCAGCGGATATGGCGGCCGACCATTCTGGCCCTTGGGGTAATAACGGGCTACCTTCTTCTCCAGCTTCTGCCACGGAATCAGCTTGTCCATGCGCTCCAGAAATATCTCGCGACGCGTCTTGCGCTTCTTGGTCTGGTACTCGGCTTCGGAGAAGGTGAACTGATCCATGACAGCAACGAATCCTATAGGTTTGGCGATGGATGTATTATCGCCGATTTCGGGGAGTTATTCAGACCTTCCTTAGCTGACTGGAGGCCAGCTTGGCCTAAGTCAGCGGTTATTCAGACCTTCCTTAACACTACAGATCGCACATAACGACGATGGAGGGGATAGATCTGAGTGACACCGACAGAGAATTGAATTGGTTCAGATTGCCGGAAAATTCGCTGGCTGACACCCCAATTACGGGGGTGTACTGAATTTTGTGTAACCTGTAGGGTTGATTACAAGGGCATCATGCGGTCTTCGAACTGAATCGTAAAGCGATTCAGTTCCGTTTTCCAATCCCGGATGTTCGGCAACGACGGTCTGCGCCGGTTGCGGCTACTGTCGAGCGGCTTCGCAACCAAGGGTGAACCATCACGGCGATTCGCCACGCAGGCCGAGACCTCGGCGGCGTCGGTCTCATGGATATACCGCGCGCATCGGCGCGGCCTGCGCTCGAACGGTTACGCACCATAGGCATCACCCGCATGATCATGCATTTCTGGAGACAACTAACGCGTAGCCGATGCGGTCACCAAGCAAGTTTGCTTGGACGAGGCATGGGGTGACCTCATGCCAGAAGACAAGGTTGACGCAGTCAACAAACTACGCAAAACCACCGAGGTCGTAATGGTTGGCAATAGCGTGAATGATGCGCCCGCCATGGCTCATGCTACTGTTGGTATCGCTACGGGCGCCGCAGGCTCAGATGTGGCTTTGGAAACGGCCAACGTTGCATTGATGGCAGACGACCTATCGCATCTGCCGTTTGCAGTCGAACTCAGCCGACATACTCGTAGGATTATTCTCCAGAATCTCTTCATCAGCCTTGGCGTCGTAACATTGTTAGTCCCAGCGACGATCCTTGGACTGGGCATTGATCCAGCAGTTGAATCACGCCGGGTTTCGTGGAGGCCTCAACTCTTGAGAGAATGAGGCATGACTAAATCCAATAGCTACTCCCCTGAAGTCCGTGAACGTGCTGTGCGCATGGTTCTGGAGAACTTGAAGGACTACCCCTCCGAGTGGGCAGCCATCGAATCCATTGCACCCAAGATTGGTTGTGTCCCGCAGACGCTGCATGGCTGGGTGCGCAAGCACCAGACTAATACCGGCCAACGGCCCGGTCAGACAACTGACGAACGAGAGCGCCTTAAAGCTCTGGAGCGTGAGAATCGAGAATTGCGCAAGGCGAACGAGATTCTGCGCCTGGCCAGCGCTTATTTTGCCCAGGCGGAGCTCGACCGCCGCAACAAACCCTGAACGCCTTCGTCGACGAATATCGTGACCGTTACGGAGTCGAGTCGATCTGTCGAGTGGTGCAGATCGCTCCGTCCGGTTACTACCGGCATGCAGCCCGAGCTCGCCAGCCAGAGCTACGCAGCATTCGGGACAGACAAGACGAGCTGCTGAGCATTGAGATCCAGCGCGTCTGGGATGACAACATGCAGTGTTATGGCGTCGTGAAGGTGTGGAAGCAGCTTCATCGAGAGCGTATCAATGTCGCGCGCTGCACTTTAGTGGATTACTTTGGTGATTCAGCCTCTTATGATTTTCTTAAGACAAACGAGCTTGATCTGCACATACTTCACAGTGCCGCGAAATCTGCAGATATTTCTGATCCTCGGCTGTTTGGTTCGCTTCAATTGCAACCAAACTGGGATAAGGTCTCATCCTTGCTAAGAAAGCATCTGAAGGAACTTCGGCGCACACACCAAGATGAGCCGCTGAAGCTTACCTGGATCGCCCCGGCATCACACGGCCTGTGGGGTAAATCCGCGAGGCACGGAGAGATATGCAGTGCTTTTGCAGAGCTTGCCGGTGCAAGAACTCAAAAAGCTAAAGGAGAGGACCGTGTCATATTCGACGCGAAAATCCTTATACCACTTTCTGACGAGCGTGATATGCCCGGAATCAAAAGAGCCAAGGCAGATTGCTCAGACGCGAAGGATCTACTCTTTGGCTTCGTTGAATCCGAGGCGTTGGCCCCGATTGAGGCCATTGTTGTACAGGGGCGATGTGCCGTAGTTTTCTACCATCTGATAATTCCCAGCATTTCGCAAGTGCCTATCCCCTTCGGCTTTGTTACTGAGGAGGCAGCAAAGATCCAGCGAATATCAAGCCTGATTAACACAACCCTTGAAGAGTACGTTGTAGGTAACAGGCAACGACTTCTTGGGTCAATTAATCAAAAGAAAGCGAAATGATTGAGTAGTACCTTCTTCTTTAGAGATCACCGAGCCTGATACCAATATCAGCGCGAACACTCTTGGCCGATTTTGGCCCCCCTTCAATGGCGGCTTTTGGCCGATTGCAGGCGTTCAGCGTCTAAAGAACTTAACCCGCGGCCCCCTTGGACGCTGCCTGACCGAGACTTTCCGGAACAGCTTGCTACGAGCGCTCCAGTTAAGCTCGCGTTCTTACAACGGCGTATCCACGAAAAGCTTTATGTCAAAAGCCACTTCATATTATGTGCCGTATTTTGTGCCAAACTTACAGATGCTTGTTAAGCGCCCACCAAAATCGGCATAAAATGGCACAAATTGTGATACCTATTTTTAGTTACTAATCAATGCTTTATGCGATAAATACACTATTAACAGCTAGCAACATTAATTAAAACATTTAGCACGCATGCATTAATTTTTGCCCTCCGAAGGCAACGTCTGTGCGCGCCAAGGAGAGGTCGATCACCCATGCACATCAACCAGCATCAACTGACACCAAAGACGTTGAAAGCCTTCCTGGTCATCACAGCTGCAGTTCTTGTAGTCGGTGCCGGCATTTGGATATTGACCGCAGATAGAAGAGAGCCTGCAAGCAGAGCAGAGATGCGAGCTCACATGCTGGATCAGATTACAGATGGCGAGATTCTTGGCCTGTATGAAAAGTCTGTGATCGAGAGCGCAGCAAGGACAGCGCAAAGGGCAGAGAGCCAGGTCGCAGCCTGGGACGAAAGATGCTCGGATGTCGCCTATCAAGCTCGGAACAATACGGCATGCAAGGCTTCCACGCTCGGACTGGGGCTGATAATGCCATCAGCGAGCGCAGAAGCGGTCTTTGAGGAGCTGCTGCTAGGGCCGTGTCTCTATGCGTCATCCAAGCACGATGCCAAGAGTATGGGCTGCTTACCTTAAGCAGCCTGGCCGGTATGCGTTCAGCTTCTCAGTTTTGACGATCCCATTCTGGCATTTTCCTTTGACTGGTTGATTGTCCGCTCCAGCTCCCGAGCGAGCGACTCCCTCACTGACGCTGAATCCCTAGGACGATTAACATCAGGCTCGATCTCTCCATTGGTCGCCTCCCAGAGTAGCCTGCCAGCGAACGCCCTCGCTGTTGAGTCATGGATACCTGAAGTCATAATCACCTGATCTGGGCTATGCCTACCCGCCACAGCGCAAACACGTGTGGCGTGCTCATGGGTTTTGCGAGCCGCCTCAAATGAGCGCCAGGCCTCGCCCAACTGCTGAATCGCATTGTCCAGGTCATCCCATCGCGCCAAGATCTCCATCGCAAGGCCTGGGACTTGCTCCGCTACGGCCTGAAGCTCGCCCAGCTGTTTGTCTAAGGCTTCTTTAGCCTTGCGGTCATTGAGCTTGCGCTGAGCGGCATCGAGGGATGCAAGGCTATCGTTGATCTCAAGCATCCGGCGCTTGATGTCGGGTACTACCTGAAGGGCAACGGTATCTCCCTCGGCAGCTTTGAGCGCCGCCGTGCCATGTTCATCATGCAGAAGTGCTAGCCGGGCATTCAGGTCAGCCCGCTGCGACTCCAGGCGCTTGTCGATTTCATTGGTGCTGTATTGAGTGGTGGTCATGGGTGATCTCGCTTCAGTTATTTACGGCGTGCGCGGGCCCTGCCGGCATCGGCAAGGATTTTGATCAGTGCTGGATTTGATCCTGCACCTGCTACCAGGACTTCATGGGCATAAGGGACCATTGCTGTAAGCCGGTTAGCTTCGGCCTCGGCAAGTTTGAGATTTTCATCAAACCGGCCGCCCCATGCCTGACGCAGCTCCGCGAGACACGAGTTATTGCGTGCCTCCAGGCTTTCGTGACTGGAGATCGGGTTGTCCATTGCCTCTCTGGCGGCATCCATAAGGGTGCGTATGTGAGAGCGGCCAAGGCCGGCATCGGCGGCAAACTGCTGTAACCCTTGATTGCTGGCGTGGAATTCCTCGCTGTTGACCTCTTCGCCGTTGACTCGATCCTCGTTCTCGATACCCCCGTACAGCTCGTCAACCTCGGGATAGTGCCCACCTTCCGGTACCTGACCTTCACCAGGACCGTAAAGTATGTCTGCCATGTCCACCGCGGACTCGTCTGGTACAGGGCTGGCGGCTGGTTGCTCTTCCAGTTGAGCCGGCTTCTCGGTGGTATCGCCTCCAGATAGCAGTGTTGCGTCCGGGGTAGGTGGCGCCTCTGGCGTGCCGTAAAAAGCGTTCACAAGGCTTTCGGTATCCATGGTCGTTCCTCAGTTATTCATGACGGGCATTTTGATCTCACGCCGGCGCAGATCCTTGTCCTCGTACTCGGATCTCAGCTCGGGAAATTCGTCGAGCAACTGGCGCCGGGCCATTTCTCGGTAGTCGTTGAGAGTCTTCTTGATGTAATCGGCCTTGCCGCCATCGGGACCGTCTGAATACATCTGGTAGACCGGTGACAGGGTGTGCCGCCCGGATACCAGATCGTTCAGCATGTCTTTGGCGCCCTGGTTCCAGGCTGGATGCTTCAGCTCGTTCCCGGCCAGCTCCACGTAACGAGACCAGGCCTCTGGATGGTCACTCAGATCGATGCTGACGCCGTTGAAGCTGGTTTTCTTCGGGGGCATGGTCACGCTGGCATCAAGCCTGAGGATCTCCTCATCAATCGGGCTGGGTTTCTCCGCGCGACTATAGATCGGGCTCATGGCATCGAAGCCAGCACCCAGGCCTGACTGGAAGCTGATCGGCTCACCCCATAGATCCCGACGAGGTGGCAGCATGTCAGACAGTCCTGGCGTGCGGCGGCGGATGGCGTCCAGCATGTTGTTTGCCTCGCGCATATACGGATCCTTGAACCGCGCCACTTCGGCCACGCCGGTCGGTACCACTGAGCCGCCCAGGCGCTGGAAGAAACCCTGCGCGCGCCGGTCCGGATCCGCCATGGCTTCGAAGAAGTCAGACACCCCCGACAGGTACGTTTTGCTCATGACGTTGTTAGCGATCGACATCGATAACGCCACCGCCGCCTCTTCCATGGTTTTCTCTTTGTCGGAGCCGTAATCGTCGTTGGCCAGGATCTCGACCATGTCTGCAGACAACCCCATGGTCATGCCGATGGGATCCATCCGGTTGTAGGCGTAATAGCGACCATCGACCTTGACGCTGTAGGGCTGCCAGCCGGTGCGCATCAAAGCCTGGCGCTCGGCAAAGTTCGAAGGCCCGTTACCGGTGATGTCCCCGTTCATCGCTGAATCGGCAGTCACCATCATGATCGTGGTGCCGGTGGCCATCCGAGCCATGGCAAGGTCTCGCCGCGATCCGCCGGCGGCAATGTCGGCCCTGACCCCGGACATCAGTGGCGCCAGCGGGGTGCGCTGGAACGTGTAGCTCATGATGTTGGCAGGCGTGCGGACGAAAGGAAGGATCACCCGCAGCGCAGGGTATTGGTTGACCGTCTTCGATATGTTCTGCGCCAGTTGCCCAGGCGTGTTGGTGAAGGTCTGGTAGGTGGCCTGGTCAACGGCCGACATCCGGAGCGACTCAGGTGGCGCTTCAAGGATCTCGACGATTCGGGCCTTGAGTTGGTCGGCAGGTATCGCTCCTGAGTTGACCTCGCCATTGGCCTGGCGGAGTGCCAGGGCGTTCAGCTCCATGCGATAGCCAATCGTCTTGAAGAACTCATCTGCAGCGGTGAGGGACCGAAAGGGCAACCGCGCCGCGGTACCCATCACATCGACAGTCCGCCCAACCCAGGTATCGGAAGCGATATTGAACGCCTCGGAGCTGATCGCGCCCTGGTTGGGGATGTCGACCTTGCCCAGGCCATAACCGGATTCACCCGTCTTGAACGATTTGGCGGAGTACCGGATGGCATCCTTCATGCCCTGCATCATTCCGAAGAACTGCGCGGTGGCCTCGCCTAACTGAACGCTACCATCGTCGCCCAGCGCCTGCGCTATCCGGGCTGCAGTAGCTCTCTCGGCCATCTGCTGGAAGATGACAGAGGTGTTCGACATCATGTTGACCATGTGCGTCTTGGGACCAGAAAGCAGCCCTGCTACCCAGGCTTCCAGCATGGCATCACGTGACTTCACCCAGGTCGACTTCTGCACGAACGCGTCCATTTCGTTGATCATGCCGTTGTCGGCCAAGGCGGCTATCCGCCCTGCCATCTCGCGTGAAAGGTCAGAGCCACCTGATGCCTGAATGGCGTCGTCGATGGCAGCAAAGCGTTCAGCATTGCCGCCGGCAGGGATTCTCCACGATGCCAGCGCCCGGGCAGTCTCGGTCCGAGCCGCTATCACCTCCGACTGAATTGATGTGTGCACTGCCACCATCTTCCGGAAGGCAAACAGGTTGGACTCGCTCGGGTTGGCCGCTGCTTCCTTGGCCGCAGCCGTTAGTCTGTCCGAGGAGGCCGCCCACAGTTGCCGAGCTGCAACGGACTGCTCAGCATTCAACGGCTCACCTACCCGGCGCGACTGCAGGGCCTGGAAAGCGTCTACCTGCTCAGCGCTGAGCTCCATCTGCCTGAATGACATCTTGGCACCGCGGCGAGCCTCATCGATGTCAGGCTTGAAGCTGTCGGCCATGGTCTGCATGACCGTCTTCACGTCTTCGTCGGAATCAATCCTGGCGAAGTTGATGAACATCTCAGGATTCTCTGGCGCCACTGCCAGATCAGCAGGATCCACCTGGCCAGGATCGCCAGCGCGCAGCGTTCCCGCCGGGCCACCTTCAGCGGTACCGCTTGAGCCATCGACAGCCTTGAATAGCGCGGCATCCTCAGAGTCACCCAGCAGCTTGAAAGCGTCTGGCTCTACTTCCGGCCGGATGTCGTCGACCATACCAGGAGCACCAGCCGCCTGCCGCTTGGCGATCTGCGCTGTTCTCACTGCTTTGGTAGCCCGGAACAAGCCTTCGGTGAGCGCTCCCAGCCCGAAGCCCTCCAGCGTGTTCTTGAAGCGGCCTTCCGCTTCGCTGTCATCAGGCTCGGCAGCAAGGAAGCCTGTTACCGGATTCTGCAGAGCGGGGAACTGCTCGACCAGGTTGCCCAGCCGTTCTTCATGCGGGTCGAACGCTGCGAAATCCGCCATGGCGCCCTGCAGCATGGCCTTGCCTACCTTTCCGGCAGTGCCGGTCGGCTGTAACGCCTTGAGCGGAGCGGTCGCCCCAGCCGCTGCAAACCCGGTCAGGAACTGGCTGACCCCTTTCACCAGCCCGCCGGTGACCGTCTCCGGATCCCGAATGCCTGGTAGCTCAGGCAAGGTACCCACCTGATCAGGATTCTGGTCCTTCCATTCGCGCCAGGCTGCTGGGCCCATCAGTTGAATGCCCTCCTCGTCGCTCCAGACCACTCCGGGGCCGGGGATATCCTTCGCCCAGGACGAGAGCCACAGCAGCGTTTCCTTCACTTCTTCCGCAGCACCCCGAACACCCGCAGCAACCGAGCGTGGCGCTTCGATCAGTCCCCGGCCTATGTCGGATCCTGCAGCACCAATGGTTGCCAGGGCGCCCGACTCACCGGTCGCGGGAGAGGCTTCGGCGGCGGGCCAATTAGTAGGCTCGCGAACTGCTGCGGCCTGCTCAGGGCCAGAGTAGCGGCCAAGCAGGTCAGCGCCCGCGCTTCGACTGGCGAGGGTATTGCGATTCGCCTGGTATTCGGTGCTCAGGTCGTCCCCTTCCATGGTCGCCGGGCTGATATCGATCGGACTTGCTTGCTGTACCTGGTTCATTTCATAACCTCTTGGCGGCGGCGCAGGGCGTCTTCCCATTCGCGGATCAGCATGGCCTGCTCATTTAGCGTGTTTTCTGATATCTCGCCGGCCTGGAAGGCGCGCACGGTTTCTCGCCCGGCTTGCTCAAGCTGGGAAAGGTCCATATTCGTGCGGGGTACAGCAGCAAAGCGGGGCATGCGCTTGGTCAGAGTCATTTGCTCGTAATCGATCAGCGTGTATTCCTGAGTAACCCGCATGTACTCCTGCCGGCTCTCTGTGGAATTGGCGTCTGGGTTGTCTGCAACCCACTGATTCCAGTCGTCCAAGGCTGACGCGAGGCGTTGGGCAGAGGCAGGGTCAGGGTTGATATCCGAAACCCTCAGAGCGCTGCGGATGTAATCGTTCCCGCGCTTGTAGGTATTGGGAACACTGCTGGCAGGTGAGTTGGCTTCACTGGCATTCACCAGCTTGTCGTAGTCGGCCAGTCCAAGCGATCCTCGGCGCACTCGCTCCCGGGCCTCGTCCCTGACATCCTCACCCTGGCTGGCGCGGATCCTCAGATCGGCATACTGCTGCGGGTCGGTATTGATGTTGCCGCCGTCACGAAGCTGCTTGTAGAAATACCGGTACTCCGCCGGGCCCATGGTGTCTCGGTTATCTTCAATCCATTCCTCGGACAGCTCACCGGTGGCCAGTAGCCGGTCACCCTGTTTGGTGATCTCCTGATTCATCAGCCGCTCGTTCCGCTCCTGGATCCGCAATGCGCGCTCTTCCTTGACAAGGTTCATCCGCATTTCAGCCTCAACACCCTGAACTGCCGCCCGCTGCATGGCCATGCGCTTGTTCGGCTCCATCAACCCCGCAAGGTCACTACCAGCAAGCACCTCCATTTGCTTACTGGGGGTCATCATTTGAATAACGCTACCGGCCAGATCAGTGTTGAATTTGGTCAACTCAACCTGGGTCATCTCGGGAGGCAGACCCTTACGCTGAGCCTCCGACTGAATAACCGCCACACCACGGCGCTGAAACTCGGCAACCCGCTCCATGTCATCGCTATGCAGTGCTGCGCTCATGATCGAGCTCTCCAGCACACCATTGGCAGCATCAGTCTTGTATGCCTCCATCTGGTCGAACTCATGAACGTTGGCTTCTTTCTCGATCCTGGACCGACGCGGGGCAAGCATCTGCTTAAGGCGCGCGCGCTGTTGAGGGTTTTTGGTTTTACCTTCCAGCTCGCTGTATTTCCGGTCCAAAGCACTCAGGGCATCACTGCTCAAATTGATCGCCGCTCGACCTTGGCGGGAGTAGATCCCGGTCTGCGGGTTGTACTTCAGGTTGCTCTCGAAGCTGTCAGCCTCAGTGTTGAGCTCCATCAACAGAGCGGTGTCAGCCTCTTCACGAGCCTTTTCATACCGGTTGATTACTCCAGCTTCGACTTGAGCAATGCCCTGCGCCAAGCCCGACGCATCCGGGGCACGCATACTGAACGCAGGGGCACCAATCGGCCGTGCAGCAACCTGTGGGGAATTAATGGAGGGGACGGTAGGCATAGTCATTTCTCTCTGAGTCGTCGCCCTGGTCTGGCGCTGGTGGGGTATCTGGATCTAGGCCACCAACGCCTGCAGATTCCGGTTCATCGTCAGTCGATGGCTGATTGAATAGGTAAGTTGCGCACATCGTTTAATGCCTCCCTCGAACAAAGTCGCTTGGAATCACGTTCACCAGGTCACGGACCAGCAGGTCGACGTCGAAACCGGAGATATGGATCAGTCCATCTGGCCGCGTGTCCATGGCCAGGCCGGTGCTACTGATCAAATCGCGCATCTGCTGGCGGTGACGCTCAGCCGCCGGCGACATCGG
>TARA_R110000822_G_scaffold127454_1_pt1 | contig 18864 bp, 45 predicted proteins | sample TARA_R110000822 | Tara Oceans TARA_R110000822 (sample SAMEA4397666) | marine metagenome | biome: Polar Biome; feature: [SRF] surface water layer (ENVO:00010504); material: water (ENVO:00002006), including particulate matter (ENVO:01000060) such as... | depth 5 m | reverse complement strand
AAATTCACTCTTTAAAAACAATACAACCATAACCTCTTACAGAGATACGGACGAACACGCAGTTGAAGTAGAGGCTGAATGCTTTAGGAACGCAACCAACGCAAACGATTTTCTATTATTAGGGGCATTAATTGTGGGAGCGCACGCTTTTAGAAATACGGCAATTACATCTTCAACACTAAATGCTACTTCGATAGGTTCTAATGTTGTTAGGGATTGCGCGTTGCTAGTTATATTTGACGCTAGATATGCGAATCCTCTTGGAAATACATTCCTTGATAACAACGTATTTCTAGGATGTACTTTACTAACAACTGTTAATTGTTCAACCGCACTACTAACAAATAACGCAGGAGGTAGAGATGGAGACATTGCCTATGCAGAAGATGTTCTTTTAGCAGATATAAATCCTTTTTAAATGAAAGTATTTCCTACATATAATAGTCAATCAGCGATATTCGCAGAAGTAGAAATTGATGTAGGTACGACTCCTGTAATAGAGGCATCTGTATCTGTAACTAACGCATTGGTAACGACTGAAACAAGGATGTTAGGAGGCGTTGCTTACAAAAAACCAACAGGTAAAGATTTAGATGAGATTTCGATGGATTCGTTTGATTTAAAGTTTGAGCCACTATTAGGTAGTTTCAATGTTTTAATTAAAGGATTGGAAGGATATATTTCAGATAAATTTATAATTTGGTACACTTATAATTAATAAATAAAGACATGGCAGTAATAAAATCGGCGGATTCAACAGATCAAATGTCTGTTGACCCAATAAGTAAAGCAGCAAGAGTTACTCTGTATAGAAGTGATGGGAGTGAGGTTGTAGACCACGTACCAGAGACTTTAGTGGTAGGTGATGTAACCGTAGTTGATAATGACCTAGTAGTATCTTTCGATGCAAGTGATTATAGTTATATTTCTTTCCAATTAAAAGGAACTTGGGTTGGTGATGTTAGATTTCAAGCATCAAACGACAACGGAACATTTGAAGATATTATAGTGCAAAACGTAGGAGATGCGATAGACCCTTATGTTAAAGTTTCTACAACTAATAGTTTATTGAAAATTCCTGTATTAGCAAAATTTTTACGAGTAAGAGTTACGGCGTTTACTTCTGGAATTGTAGAGGGTGTAGCGTTTGCATATAGAGAAGATATACATACAGGACAAATTAGTTCGACTGGTGAGATTACAATAGCAGCAGGTCAAAGTGTTAACGTTGGTAATTTTCCAGTAGCAGCACCTATTCCATCAGGAACAAATGTAATTGGACACGTTATTGTAGACGCAGCACCTATAGCTATGGAAACAGATTTATACGTAGGGCTTCCAAGTGACGCTTCATTTAATGGGAGGGTGATTAAAGCAACACCCACTACACTTAGGTCATTAGTTTTTACCAACTTAGCTGCTACACCCCGCTATCTTAAATTATACGACCAAACAACTGTGCCAACGGCAGGTACAGACATTCCTGTAATTCTCATATCCTTACCCGCAGTAGGTACATTAGCTTTTCCCCTGCCATCAGAAGGTTTTGTGTTCGCTAGTGGTTTAGCCATGAATATGACACTTAAACCAGAACATTCAGACACAACTAATACTGCCACAGTAGACTTTTCAACAGTAGCGGTGTTTACCGCTTAAATATATAGACGATAAAATGGCAAGCGAATTACAATTATATGCAGACCCAAATTTTTATAGTGGAAAAACCGTTTTCGCTAACCTTTACTTGGATGGCATTAAAGTAGGCTCTAGTATTGCTACGGTAGAAGTTGGAGGTACAGGCATATTTATTGGGGATATGCCTTTAGAGGACGCTAATGTTTACGCTGTAAGGTTTACTGAGGGAAGTAATATAGCGGGACAAGGAGAGATAGATTGGGATGGAGAAAAAGAAAACACTCTCGCTGATTTAGTTTATGATAAGTTTAACCCTCCAATTATTGACCCTAAAGAACAATACCACGCTATTGAAACGTACTTTAAAGGAATAACAAGACATTCAAGCTTGACTTACACTATAAAATTAAACGATGCTCTTAGAGACACCTTAGAAGTAGAATTAGGTTATTCAGGTGTTTTGACAACAATTACAGTATTAGGGTTGGTTTTAACTATTCTGATAGATAATTCATTAGCCGATAATACTTTTGTTATTTACGGCTCATAATAGAATATATCCTACAATTTCGTCAATAAGGTAAATATTGTCAATCTCAACTTTTAATTCATCGATATTATGAAGTGAGCCATTTAATATTCCTTGATAAAAAGTAGGGCTTACATTACTACAAGTAAAACTAACTTCTAAATTATCTTTCGTTATCAATGTAGGCAGTAATATCAATTCTTTTCCCTTTATATCATTACCGCAGAAAGGAACATGATTTAGTTCTAATTCATTAATTACCCTACTTGTTTTTACTTTATACGTTAATGTATATCTATTATTGAATATTATATGAGTTGCGATTAATCCTATTTTTTGTGTTATCATTGGTGAAGGCGTTTTTTTAAATGTTGTATTTTTTTATATGTTGCAAACCTTTTAGAGGTTAAAAAGCTTGGAGGATAATTATAAATAGAAGAATAATTAAATACGTGCGACAATGTTACGCTATTTAGTTTTGTATCGTTATATCTTTGTTTCCTTAAATAACTATTGAACTCTAAAATCTTAAACACTTTATCTATTGGAAACGAATCTAATAACGCATCAAAATGATAAAGCCTTTTATACCCATATTCTTCCATGTAGTATATAATGTTATTACCTACTGATTTTCTTTTTAGTGCGTATGTCTGTATTTGGATGTCCCATATTTCTCCATTCTCTATCTTAAAGCCATTTTTAATCACTTTACAAAGTTAATTATTTAAATCTAATTTACAATAAATTTATTTTTATTTATTTTATATCGTTTTTATATGATATTATCTCATTTATTTGATTACCTTTACCGAAGATAAAATTACTTAGATATGACAAGAAGTGACACTAATATTGATATTTTAATGGCTGAATCGGGGATTAGAACCGATAAGGACATGGCTGAAAAGTTAGGTATGACTCCACAAAGACTATCTTATAGATTAAGAGGGTCGATTAAGATTGACACACTATCTATTTTCGCAAATTACTTCAACACTACAATTAAGAAACTATTAAAAGATAAGATATAATTATGGCAAAGCAAAAATCAAAATACATTAAACTTAGAGAAAGTAATGTAGAGAATAAACAATTAAAATCTAGGTACAATAAGTTTCAACTATTAATAGCAAAATGGCTAGGGGTAGAACTTAAAGATTCTTTTGTATATACTTTTAGAATACGATTTTACGGAGGTAGATTAAAAGAAGGAGATGTTTTAGCAAATTCAGAAAACGTTGCCTTTGTAGTTATTGATGTGGCTAATAATCTTGCATTAATAATGACTTACGGAGCGTTTACACAAAAACCTAAAGTGTATAATACACTTACGATCGTTCCTAAGAGAAAAGAAAAACATAAAGATTAAGGTTATGGACAATAGAATAATAAAATTTAGGTGGTGGAATGGTCAAGCAATGATACCTCACGAAAACTTACTTGTTAGCATTAAGAATATTCACCACAATAAACCTTTAATGCAATTTACAGGGCTTATAGATATTAACAAGAAATACATTTATGAAAGCGACATATTAAAAGATCATGGTATTGTTGCTTGGAATGATGTTAATCATTGTTGGAGTAGAATTGATTTAAATTGGAATGAAAAAAGAGAGTGGCATGAATTAGATTCCTTGACAAGTCCAATGGAGGTAATAGGCAATATTCATCAAAACCCTGAACTAATAAATTAAAAAACCTAAAAATTAAGATAAATGAAAACACAGACTTATTTTAAAAAGCAAAGAGAAGCCATTTTAAATGATACTCACAGAAAACAATTATTTAAAAAACTATTTGAATTGTATGCTAATTCTTTGCCTATGGTACTGAAAAAAGAAAATGGCGATGTGATATGCAGCTACTCTGATGAAGTAGAAGAAACTGCTGAAAAAATTAGAGAGCAAATTAGATTAAGAGATAACCAAATCTTTAAATCACTAGCCTAATTACTGCCAACATATAAATAAACAATTAATAAATAAATAACAATTATGCAATTAGAAGGAAGAATTAAATTAATAGGAGAAACGGAAACATTTGGATCTAATGGATTTAGAAAACGTGAAGTAGTAATTACTACGGAGGAGCAATATCCACAACAAATTATGATTGAGTTCACACAGGATAAATGTGACTTATTAAATACCTATTCAGTAGGTCAAAATGTGAAAATCAGCATTAATGTTAGAGGTCGTGAATGGGTGAATCCGCAGGGAGAAGTTAAATATTTTAATTCAATCAATGGTTGGAGAATCGAAAATTTAGGAGAGGGCAATGGTGATTCTCAACCTCCTACCGACAATTTTGAACCATCGAATGTTCCAACAGAGGAACACGACGATTTACAATTTTAATAACTCCTTGATAATCAATTACTTGCCATCAACTACTTAAACTATTAGTTGAGATAAATATACAAAAATATTATGAAAAAGCCAGTAAAAGGAAATATAATTTGGGAAGATTCTGAAAAGAAAGAGAAACCTATATTTACTCCTGATCCAAATGGAGAGTATAATATGTTTTATTTTGAAGAAGATGGTTCTACTGTTTATACTAAGGATAGGATTTAAAAGAGAAATGTCAGATGCTAATGATTAATGCGAATAATAGAAATATCAAAGAATAGGCTTTATAGGGTTTACAACAATGGTATTTATAAGGATTGTTGGATTGAGGATGGAGAGATTCAATATCCTGAAAACCTTCATAATATACTTTTACCAAGTGAGCAGAAAGAAATAGAAATGATAATATTTTAATAATATCAAATTTACTTAAAAATAAAAACTATGGAACTAACAGGTAAGTGTAAAGAAGAATTTGAGAAGTGGATAAACTTTTATGGCAAGCATCATGTAGAGGATAGGTTTAATAAATTATTAGATTGGGGAACACTAACTGACTCAATGCAATACGGGGTGTATGTAGACTACTTCGATAGTGTGGGGATTTATATTCAATTAACGCCTTATTTTGATTCAGTTAAAGAAGTAGTGTTATGGTTTTTTACTTTAGAGAATAAAAGATGTGTGCATTTAAATAGTCACTTAGAGAATAAAGCTAATACACGACCAGAAGTAAGAACTAAAGCAATAGAGAAAGCAAACGAAATAAGAAATAAACAATTTGAAAATGAACAACAACACAAACTCTCTAAAGGAGAACTACAACAAAATAACAAGCAACTTTAAAAGATTAGGACAATCTAAGAGTATGTTTTGGAATAGTAAAAGAAGAAATAAATAATGGCAAATACTTGTTTAGACTGTGGTAAAAAAACTACAAAAAAGGAGTTAAAGAAGTATGGCGGTATATGTAGCTCCTGTGCTGATGAAATGGTGGAATCACCTAACAGAACTAGAGTAGATTCGGAAACTAGAGTAAGTACAGGAAATTGCATTGGAGTTATTTTAGAAGGCTCAAAAGGGTCATTGAAATTAGAAATTTGTAATAATTAAATTATGACACCAACAGAGGAAAAGGCTAAACAAAAAGCACAAGAATTATTTGAATTCTTTTCAGAAATTAGTCAATTAATGCTTGACGATAATGATATTATAAAACTTTGTGAAAAGGTTTGTGATGAAAATATTATAACGCTTAAAGATATTAAAGGATTCTCAAAAAACGGAAAACTTAAATTTTGGAAATACACTAAAGAATATTTAAAAGACATTTAATGCTTAAAGAAAAAAAGTGCAAAGCAATAGGTAAAGCAATAGGATTTGAATCTTGTGGAGAACTTGTGCCAGTTGAAATGTATGGCAAGGCAAATAGAGTTTACGGAATTGGAAAATCCTGCGGGTGTTATTCTAAATGGCTTACCTCAACACCACAAGGAAAAGAGATTATTAAAAAGGCTACTTTAAAGGCTACAAAAACATCAAGAGAGTTTAAGCAGTTTGAAAAACAAGAAAAAGATAGAACGTCATTATCGTGGTTATTAAAAAACACCGTAATTGCATGCCATAAATATATTAGAAAGAGGGATGAAGGAAAACCATGTATTAGTTGCCAAGAATCTTACAATTCAAGGCATCAAGCAGGACATTTCTATAAAGCTGAATTATTTAGCACATTAAAGTTTAATGAATTCAATATAAATAACCAGTGTGTGGGATGCAATATTAGAAAGGATGGTAATGAAAGTGAGTATAGAGTCCATTTGCCAAAAAGAATTGGAGAGGAAGCGTACAGCGAGTTAAATGAGCTTGCTAAGATTGATAAGAAAGTGGATCATAAATGGGATAGGGAAGAATTAAAGGCTAAACGAAAATACTACCTCAATAAAATTAAAGAATTATGAGTAATACAGAAAAACCAAAAGAGTATAATATTAATAGTTTTGATAAACTACTTAATGTAATTAATGAAGAAAATTTTGATATTCTTTCTATTGATTTAATTCAATGGCTAGGTCTTTATGTAGAAACATTAAAGGAAGTAAGAAAAAAACATCCTGAATTAAAAGATAGATTAAATTCAGAAATAGCTAAAGGATCTTTTATTTGGATTGACGATGGTAAAAATGATATGAAAGATATTTTTTTAGAATTAAAAGGTACGGGTGAAATAATTAAAATTGATGTCTAAAAAGAATCTAATATTTAATCAAGAAGGTAAAGAGCCTCAATACTTATATTATCCTAATGGTAATAAGAAAGCTGTATTAGTACATATATTGGGTAGTGGCGACTGCCCTCGATGTTATGAAGAATTAGAGAATCACCATTCGGACGGAATAAGGATTTATAAAAAAATAGTATTTTTAGTTTGGTTTTAATGAGAAAAATCTCGCATTTGTAATTGGATGCGAGATTTTTTTATATATTAGCATTATCTTAGTTTAAAATTTTCATGTGTTGTCTTTTTTATTATCCCTCTAACGATCTATTTAGAGGGATATTTTTATTATAGACTAATTTAAAGAAGGGTTTAATTGTTTATGGTGCATTCTATTCGCACTACGATTAAGCATTCTTGCAGTAGCTATATCAAAGTTATCTGTCTTTGTTGAACTACTTTTACAATGTATTGTATCGTTAAAATCTTGCTTTGCATATTTCCATTTTACCTTAAAAGAGAATGTTTCAATTTTTGCATGATAGATAACGTCAATGTGTTTATTTGATAAGACCATGTATTTAGACTTGTCATTGACGACTGTAATGCGCTCTTTTGTTTTAAATAGAGAAAGCCAGTACTTGCGTACCATTTCTATTTTAAGAAGCTGCTTATTGTCTCCTAAGAGTTCTAAATAGCCATCTGTTTTAATATAGCCACGCTTGTCGAGTGCATTTACACCATTTCTGATATGAGTAGCTAGTTCTTCGTCTGTTAAAAATAGTTCATTCATAAGTTACTATAGTTTTTGTTTATAGATAAATTTATTTCCATTATTTCTATCTATTGAAACCGTTAATGTATAATAAAGTTTTTTCCTCTCGGAATTTTCTTTTTAGCTTTTAATAATATAAGTTCTGTGTTATTAGTATTATCTACATCTACAGATACTTCTCTATTGTCGTACCCATCAGGGGTATATATCCAATATGATACTTTTACTTTCATACTTCCCAATATTCTTTTACAATTTGTGTTTTTTTAAATAATGGTTTATAGGTTTTAGCCCAATCAGGAGGGATATGATTATAGTCAAGTATTAATTTATCCCATTCTTTAATTTGATGTTGGTCGCCATAAACCTTATATTCCTTCGGGTTATTTTTAATCTGTGCAAAAATACCATCAGTTCCTTTGTGTGATTCTAATTCTTTTGGGTCATACCAACGAGGGTCTTCTTTAACCACTACAGTTTGAGGTTCGGGCTTAGTAGAAAGTAATACAGGTGCAATAGCAACTGCCCCTACAGTTAATCCTAATCGTTTTAAAAATTTACGTCTATTCATAATTCATTGTTTTTATCGCAGTATTTAAGCGATTGGCGGTCTATTACTGATACATTCACTTATACCGCACTACCTAGCTTAATGTACACTCCACTAGGTCATATCATTCAATCGCTTGAATACCACTCTTTACTATTTTTATAACTACCTAATAATCAAACCTAAAATGCCATTTTTCACACGATGGAGACAAATTATAAATCTTTGTTATTACTGTCCTCTATCTTATGTAGAATAGATGCTTTTTCAAGTATTAAATAATTTATTGCATCTCCAAACTTTTCATTTACTAAATCAATCGAGGGCAATTTACCTTCTTCAATATCATTTCGTATATCACTAATACTAATATGGTGCTTTAAGGCAAATCCATATATTACTTTCTCCCTGATTTGTCCTGTAATTCTTGCGCCAAAATCAAAATTATGCATTGCATTATCATCTCTTACATACTCCATAGCTTTTATGCCAAGAGTTTTCTTTGTTTGTTCTAACGTTTCGCTGAGTACTCTTTTAAAAAATTCTTTTTTCATATTTGCTATATATCTGTACATTCGGCTATAACAGTTAATCCTCCTTGTGTTGAGGTTATACCCGCTATAACTGTAGTGTTATGTTTTTTTCTTAAATCATTAAGCTGAGTTACTATCTCGTCTCTAGTTCCAATTATTAAATTAAATCCTTCCATTATTTATGTTTTTATTTTTCAAGTATATTAAGAGTAATGCTAATTGTAAAAGCACCTAAAATAGTTGTACCTAAATCCTTACCATCGAAACCGTTATATCTACTCTCGTCTAATAACTCTTTACCTAAGCCTACTGCCGATGCTACTGCCATACCCCAAATAAATGCTTTAGTTTTGTTTCTTGTTTGATCGTATACTATTGCGTTAGTAGCTCCTGCTATAAATGCTCCACCGATAAAATGTAATTGTTTATCTGGTGCTATTTGTCCTGTACATAATTGGCTTATTGAAATTATGGATATTAATAATATTAGTTTTTTCATAATCTATTTATTCTTTTATTATTTCTAATTGTTTAAGCAACTTTCTAAGTTCGCTTTTGTTTTTGATAGTAATATAGCCTATCATATCACATTCATCACCCCATTTATAAATATCAATTCTATTCTGATGTGGGATATGGTCTATTCTATAAGGAAACATTAAATAATTAAACCTTACATCATTATGGACACTATCTAACTTAAACCCTAGACTTTCAATATCCTCTTTATCTAAGTGTTTTACACGAATAGAACCTTCGTAAATTTCACACGCTAGTTTAACAAACCTTATAGAATCCGATTTATAAACCTGTTTATACCAATCAAGACCTTTATTATGATTATTCGGTTGCCTGTTTTGATATTCAAATCCTACATGGAATTCCTCTATTTCGGGCGTATAATACTTTTCCATAATCTATTTATTTTATATTCTAAGGATTAGATTCTTCTTCATCAATCCAAAACGATGTATCGTTAAATTTTGCAATCTTAGCTGTTCCTATTGAGCTAAATTGATATTCAACTAAAAACGATTTCATAGGTGCAATAACTTCAAAGTCCTTACATACTACATTTTCTTGATAAAATTTCCATAAACGCTCTAATTGTTCATCGGTCATTTTCATTTCTTGCATGAAATATTCTTTATTCGTCATATCACTTATTTATTAGTTTCTTAAATTCTACTGCTCTACTTTTTCTATTGCATCCTTTACATAAAGCTTAATAATATATTCAGGATTCAAAATATAGTAACTACGAAAAGGAGTAACTAACAATAACTCCATAGCAATAAACTTTTTCTTACTTGAATAAAACGAAGACTCACAACACAAATCCTTATAATCAGAATACTTAAAAAACAAACCACCACTCTTTACAACATCAGCACTACTCTTTATCCTTGTAAGCACCGTTTCCCACACCAAGTAATCTGTTGAGGTAAAATCCAACCTCTTTAAATCAGTCAACCTAATACTGTGCCTAAAGTAACCACGAAGACTACTGTAAAACTTAATCGTATTATTCTGAACCTTTGCAGTCTTTAACTTATCCCTGTAATAATCCTCCACATACAAACGTAAATATTCCTCCTTTATCATTGAAATCAACTATTAGTAATTAAAGGAATCTATACTATTCCTATGAAAACTCAAAGATATACTATTTACTCCAAACAAACAAAGGAAACAACCCTTTTTTAACCCTTTTACTCCAACTCAATACAGTCTTTTTTACTCATAACAGTCTAACAAACAGTAGCTTAAACCCTAAAACAAGCAATTCTACCTTACTAGTATAGATAAACACTCTTATTACAGTATTTTTAATAACATATAATAAAACCTATATAAGCTCTCCTAAGACACTATCTATTTACCAAACACATAAACACACCTATTCTATCCAAAATCATGTGTGACATACATCCCTATGCTTAGTAGTAGAGATTTCGTAGAATATTCCAAAGGGTAAACGTGATTCTGAGAAAGGGGTGGGTGTTGTTTTGGGATTGTTGGGTTAAATAGTTTAGCTTTTTTATGTGTTGGGTTTGGGTTTGATATGGCTCTACTATTTTATTGCTGAGGTAGTGAGGGAATATATTCTTTTCATTGGTGTACACTTGTGAGGGAATAACCTCAACAAATGCAACGTATTGGAGTGAATGTAGTCCATTAGAATCGTGTATTTAAAACTTTGTGGGTATTCGTACAGTATAACGTAACCTAAGAGAGTTGAATAAGCTTGTTAACCCTTATTACTGTTGACTTGTGGACACTTATGTAATTATTCTAAGCACCATTTAAAAATAAATAATTCTAATTTGTGAGGTTTTGTTGAATAATAGTATCTGTTTTATTGTTGTCTTGTTAATTGTTAATATAGTATATATGTATAGGTTTTGCTTATTGTTATGTTGTTAGGTATTGGTTTTGCTGATAGTGTAGTTCATCGTGTTTATTGTTGTGGTTGTTGTTATTAGCATTTAAATAGGTTATTTATTGCTTGAGTTTACATATTTGTTTGTTATTGTTGTTGGTGTATGCTTGTTAGATGTTGTCTTTATTGGGTTTGTTGTTGTTTTGTATCTTTACTATTTATATTGATATTTGTAGTTAATATCTATATATATGTGTTATATTTACATATATCAAATAATTAGTAACACTTTAAAACAAAACAAGATGAAAAATTTAAAAACATTATTACTAGCAATTATTTTAGTATTCACTTTTAATACTATGAACGCACAAGAGCCTACATATAAAATCGTAGGAAACGAAATAGTAAAGACCTCAACAAAGAGCGCAAAGGCTGATCCAATTAAAACGGAACTTACATATACTATTAAAGGTGTTGTTTATCCTGTTTATCAAGGCAGTAAAGGAGGTTATTTTATTAAAAGAGTGAGTAAAAAAAGCGGAAAGGAATACAAACAATATTTAAAAGTATAGTATTATTAATTCCTTGTAATGGATAACGACCACGAGCGAAGCAAGAGCGCAACAAGGAACTAACAACAATTAAAATTTAATATTATGAAAACAATTATTTTAAATCCTGCATTTATTTCAATTCTGATCTTTACAATAGTATTAATAGTTGCCCTATACAAAGGAGCGCATAAAACGAAAGGAGGTAGTAACGCATTGCATAGATAATTTAAACCCGCTTGTATGGTCTGAGAGCCTACTTTTTAATAAGATGCAAGCAACTAACTTAAATATTAATCTTAAAATCAAATCATTATGAGACCAAATACAAAAATTAGAATTGCAACGATTACAATATTACTCGTATTATTATCTTCCTTTACTTTTATAGTGACGGCGCAAAGTTTTGAAACAGTTAAAAAAGGAGGTTTCGATATTGAAAGCGGAAGCGACACAGGAACAACTATAACAATAGATAGTAAAGTTTTTGAACTTTCAGAAACGACAAAAGGAACTCTTTACGTTAAATGCTTGAGTAATAAGACAGGGAGTTATTATCCTGTTTGGATTGGTCAACCCGCTAATTTAAGGCATGAAGGCAAAGCAGTTTATAAAATGAAAAGCGGTAAGCATTGTATTTATAAAATTGGCAAAGGTGGCAACCCATACGCAGTATATTTAAAACAAGTATAATTATAATAGCCTGTAAAGGTTTACGACCACGAGCCGAGCGAGACGGTAACAGGCAACAAATTAAAATCAATTACAATGAAAACAACAAAACAATACTTTAGAGACTGCACCACGTTAGACAGCGCAAAAAATCTATTTAGAAAATTAAGTTTTGAACTACACCCCGACACAAGCGGAAGCGATACGGAACAGGATTTTATTATAATGTTTAAGCAATTTAAAGCTTTTCGACCATCTTCGGAATTTTACAGAGAGAACGACGATAAATTTAATGCAGATGTTTTTTATAACACCGTTAAACGCTTTGAGAGCTTGCAAAATACGCTTATTTCTTTTATTGGTTCGTTTATATGGCTAGAGGATCAAAAAGGATATGAAGGAGCGACAAAGAGCCAAAAAGAGGAAATTAAAAAAATATTAATTGAAGGAATGAACCCGCCAAGATTCGCAAGTAAACGGAAAAAATGGTTTTATAGTCCGTTAGGCTACAAACAAAAAATTAACAGTAAAAAAACCTTTGAAGAAATTAAAAGCACGTGGGGGAGTAAAACATATAAACCAACCGCAAGACCTCAACAAATGCAACTATCTTAAATATTAACCCCCCACAAACCGCCCGCAAAATTAAGTTTTTAATCATTCGATTGATAGCGGGCAACTAATAACAACAAACAAATATAACATTATGAAAACATTTACAGAAGCATTGCAACCAATTACAGAAAATGAAACCTACAAACAAATTTTAAAAGATAGTTTTGGAGGTATAATGTACCCAGAAGGAACGCAAAAAAATTACGATACTAAAGAGCTTTTAAAACTTTGGGACGAATTAGAGCCAGTATATAGAGAAGCGAGCGGAGGAATTACAAACGGAGTATTTAATTTTTTAAAAAACTAAAGTCATGACAGATTTACAAATATTAGAGCAAATTTTAAACGGCAATCACTTAGAGCCTAACGAACTAAAAAGAGCAAAGCAAATTTTGCAGAGCCTTAACACAGAATTAAAAAACCGTAAACTTTAAAACCTTTTAAAATGATAAGCAAAACAGACATAAAAGACCACGATTTTAAAACGATAGAAGAGTATTTTAATTATATAGTACTAAGTGAAACAAACGGCAACCGTTCGCAAGTTTACGACTTAATCAATAATCTATCCAAGCAACAAAAAAAAGACTGTTTAGAATACATAAACGAGAACGAAAGCGGAAGCGATGCGGAAATAGTAAAAAACATTTTAATTCAATCACTTTAATTTTTTAGACAATGGAAACCTTAAACAAATTTTTAAAAATAGCGCGAACAGTTTACACGCAGGAACTAACATTAAGCCAATATTTTGAAGCCCTGAAAATTGTTGAAGATGCAGAACCAGAAATAAAAGCCGAGTTAAAAAATAAAACTGTAAAGGTTTTAAAATCTGTTAACGCTCAATTAGGCAACTGGCACGATAACCGAGACAAAAAAGATGATCTAATTAATAAAATTTTTAATTCTTTAATTGATTATTTTTTGTTTGGGCGTTCAATATCTTATTTTATGGGAGAAGGCGAAGGAGCAAAAGAAAAGCTATTAAGAGGAGCAACAGCCGAAGAACTAGAAAATTTTTACAATAAGAGAAGAGAAGAACAAAAGCGAGTTAATAAGTCATGCGAAAACCCCGAAACATTAAGCGAGTTTAGAGAATTTATAAGCCAAAGAGGAAAAGAAGAATTGACACCCGAACAATTAACTGTTTTTGAAGGGTTACAGGCTAATTTACTTTTAAAACGCCAAGAACAAGAGCAAGAGCGAAAAAACATAGTTAATAAAATTGAAAATGAAAATATTAAATTTGAGTTACATCCTACAAAACACAGTAAAACAGGTGAAAATATTTTTACGGTTTTAATGCTTAATAGAATTGAAAAAGATGAATTTAATTCTCTAAGAATTAAGGCGAAAAAAATGAACGGCTATTATTCAAGATTTACAAATTTGCGAGCTGATCCACCAATAAAAGCAGGATTTAATTTTGAGACAGAAGAAGAAGCCAACGCTTTTATAGGATTAAAAGAAGAAAACGCCAACACAACAGAAGCCCAACAGCAAAAAGAAGAAGTAAAAATACAAACGGCAGGGGATAGAATGAGAGAAAGAGCCGAAAAAATGATTTTAAAAGCTAATGAAAGCCTAAGCCAAGAAAGAAGAACCAACACCCACAGGCAAGCAAGCCAAGCGGGCAGAAGTGAAGACAAAGCCCGCGAAGAAATAGTTTTCGGTAAGAAACTTATTAAAATCGCTGACGGGTTTGACAATGGTACTATTAAATTTTTACACGCTTTAAGAAATGGCAAGCAATTAGAACAATTAGAAACAATTTTAAATCGAGGTTTTTATAATAGAATTAATAGTTTAAATCTAAGCTACACAGAAAGAGAAGCCGAAGAAAAAAACCCTTTCGAGGATGTTAATTTTATTGAATACCCTTATCCAACTTATCATATTGACACTATTAAAACGATTTTCTCTAAATACGAGCAATCCGAAGGAATGAAACAGGCAGTTAAAAAGATTTTAAAAAGCTATGCTACCAAGAACCAAAGCGAAAACGATAGGATAATTTTAAAAGGGGAATATATTATAAATCTATTTAAAAAAACCGCTTCAAAAATTTCTGATAATTGGGATAAAGATAGAATTTTAGACCAAATCAAAGATTTTGAACGCCTGCAAAAAATGGGATTAACTACAGAGGTAATTTTAAAAACTGCCTTGCGAGAATTAACCACAGTTACAAAAGGGGCTGAAATTTCGCAAGATGAAAAAGATAAAAAAGAAATGCTTAATCTTGAAAGATCTTTTATTAGTAAAAAAATAGACGGATTTTTCCCGACACCGCCCGCACTTATTGAAAAAATGTTTTCTATGGCTAAAGTTTTTGAAGGGGAAACAATAAGAGAACCGAGCGCAGGACTTGGACATATAGGGGAAGCAATTAAAAACAAATACCCCGATAATAAACTAACTGTAAACGAGTATAACGGAAGTTTATCCGATGTTTTAGATAAAAAAGGCTTTAATGTTTCTGATAATATGGATTTTTTAGACGAAACTCAAAAAACGGACGTGATTTTTATGAATCCTCCCTTTGAAAAGCTTCAAGACATAGACCACGTAAAACACGCATTTAGTTTATTAAATGAAGGCGGGCGTCTTGTTTCAATAATGGCAAGTAAAAACGAGAACAGCAAAAATAAAAAGATTATCGATTTTTTAGAAATGGTTGAAGAATACGGGTACAAGACAGAAAACGAAGCGGGAAGCTTTAAAAGTGCTTTTAATAGTACGGGAGTATCTACAATCATGGTCTATTTAGAAAAGCCAGTAAACGACACGCCACCAACAGAGGAAGCCGAAAAAATAGAAGTTGTTGAAGCTGAAATTATCGAGACAATACAAGAACCTGAAACAATTCAAAGTATTGAAGCAAGTGGACAAATAACCTTATTTTAAAAATATATTGTTGTTGTTAGAGGTGGCGATAACTTCAAAACCTCAACAACAACCAAAATTTAAAAATTATGAAGTATTATATTGATTATACAGACTGTAAAAATAATTATAAACCCGCAAGAAAATATTTTAATTCTCATAAAAAAGCAATGAATTTCATGGTTAAAACCTTTGATACTGTTAATAGTGATTTTATAAATATTGAAAATTGACCTAAAAAATTAGAAATTATGAATATAGAAGTAACAAACGCAACTTTAAAAAATAATACTATTATCGTTGAGTGTGATGGCGAGAAAGCAGAATTCAAAGTTATCACCAAACCGATAACTTACACTAATAAAGATTATATATATCAATTAAAAAAAACACAATTAAATCTATTAAATAATGACGGTATTCAATTTTTGATTGATGCACAAGATATTAATAACACATTTTTTAATAGTGCAAGAAGTTTAATGTTATCAATATTAAAAAATAAAACGACATGAGCAAAATAATAACTGAATCCACTATTAAAGAAACTCATAAGCATTTTATAAATATTTATAAAGGTTGTATTGATGAAGTCTTAAGCGGAGAAGTTAAAGTAAACGACCAAAAGAAATACTTTGAAAATTGTAATAAAGCTATTTTGAAACATGAAAAGGGAGAGGGAACAAATAACCTAACTTTTATGCAAAGAGCGTACTATTTACAGGAAGGCGAAACAATAGCACTATTGCCGTAATTTAAAACACTAAAATATTCACCTAAAAAATCATATAACTAAAGCCCACGAAAATTTAAAATTATGGAAACAACAATAAATAATTTAAGCAAAGCAAACCAAGTAAGAAAAGAAAAAGCACTTAATAAACTTTGGAATTTTTCAGATCATGGAATTACAAGTTTTAAAAAACTAATTGATAATGATACTTTTATTAAGTCAAATATGGAACTAATACCACAGTTAAAATACAATAGACGTAAGTTTAATGCAATGACAAACTGGAACGGAGAGCAAGACGAGTATTATAGAAAATGTACAGAAAAAACTAAAAAAGCATATTTTTTATACTATGATGAAAGCGTAAGTACGGACGTTTCAAAATTTGTTTACGATTATTTTAATGAAAAAGAAAATACTTAAAAATGTATTGAATGTAAAAAAGTAATGAATGACATGGAATCTAATTACGGCACTACTGAATTTTCAGTTTGTATTCATTGCTATAATGATGCTCAAGAAATACAGAAAATGTTAAACTTTTAATTTTTTAATTATGACAACAACGACAATAGACCAACAAAAAGAATTTGAATATATAATTTGCGAACTTTTAAAGTTTAATACTAGCAATTCTATTGTAATGCAAAGAGACGGCACAGAGCAAATGATAGTCGATAATTTTAGCGGAGAAATTGATTTAAGCGGAACGGTTGCCTATAAAAAAACAACTAAAGATTTTTTATTAGTAGCCACTAAAGACAGCGAAGTAAACCACATTGAAGCTATTACATTTAAAATGATTAAGGAAATAATAAAATTATATTGTAGTCCAAAAATGAATAAAGTTACTCTTGCTACTAATCTACCTATTGAAATACACAGCGAAAAAGCTAAAGACCTAAAAAAAGATTTTAATTTTCATATTCAAAATATAGGATATTCTTTTTGCTTAAAACACAATTTAGAATATACTCAAATGTATTAACAACAATTAATTAAAAAATATTATCATGGAAAATCAACTAGAAAAATTACAAGATGCTTTTGATAAAATGAAGGAAGCGGAAGAAATTATTGAAGAATTAAGAAAAGACAAAGACAGTAGTTTAGATGAATATTACGGCTACTCACTTGAAATAATTGAAGCACAACTTAATCAATTTTCTGATAATTCAGTAGGTTATGTTGGAATGAATACAAACCTTAAAGAAATTATAGATTCAGAAGGTGAAAATTGGAATGAAAAATAAGAATCATGAAAACTCAACAAATTAAAGATGCAGTATTATGTGGACTAACTGTTAATTGGAAAAATGAAAATTATATAGTTAAGCATAGCCGAAAAGTAGGGTTTTATATCGAAGGGAATAAGGGCAATAATATGATCGCTTTAACTCATACTGATATGCAAACCTTAAACGGCAAAGAAGATGATTTTTACGCTACTGTAAAGGGCAAAAACGTAGTTAAAAAAGAACTTAATATATACCACGTTTGGGGAACTCAAGAAAACGAGCATATAAGCTTACTTTTTGCTTCAAAAACACCGAATGAAGTTGCTAAAAAATACCCTGAAAACACACTATACATAAGCCTCGCAAAAATTGACAACAAAATAACATATAAAATAATATTTTAATTATGGAAAGCGGATATAATATTTCAAAAAAAGGAGACAAAACACTTAATAGGTTAATTGATAAATCTGATTGGGTGAAAAGTGTTTATATGCCAAGCATTAAAGCAATTCATAGCCTATTAGTTGAGCTTAATATTAAATGTGAAATTGTCGAAAGTCAAAGCGCACTTAAAAAAGGAAACAAATTAACTCTTGACGCTGTAGACGGAAGCAAATTAATACTTGACACTTCTGAATATGATTACGCTTATAAAACGATAGGGTATTCAGAAGAATTAATTAAAGTAATTAATAAAGACCTATAACGGTTTGGGTATGGTTAGTTTAATTGCGGATTAAAAAAAATATTATGACAAGACAATGAACATAAATCAGGAAATAGAAAAAGAAGAAATGAAAGTACAAAACCTTGTAAAAGATTGGCACTCTCAAAAACTAGTAAGTTTTATCGATGACCTTATTAAAAAAGACAGAGCCGAGCAATTAATTTTATCTGGTGTTAGTAGTTCGTTACCGAATGAAAGCGAATTAACGGCAGAACAGGAAACAAGAAAAGAAAAGTTTGAACACGATTTAAGGTGGGAAGAAAATAGAGGTAATGAATTCTAACGAATATGGTATGGTGACGTTGCGACCTTATAGCAAGAAATTAATTAATAATATAAAACTTTTGAATTATGAGTAAAGAAATTAAAAACACAGAAACCGAGCAATGTACTATACCAAGTGTTAGCAGTAGTACGGAACATAAAAAATATATGGTTTGGGATGACTTGTTTGGA
>TARA_R110000822_G_scaffold35982_10_pt1 | contig 18873 bp, 27 predicted proteins | sample TARA_R110000822 | Tara Oceans TARA_R110000822 (sample SAMEA4397666) | marine metagenome | biome: Polar Biome; feature: [SRF] surface water layer (ENVO:00010504); material: water (ENVO:00002006), including particulate matter (ENVO:01000060) such as... | depth 5 m | reverse complement strand
ACAAGTCATTATAGTGGTGTTGCTGAAAAGTTCTTGACCAAACTCAAGGATGTTATGATGAACGGAAATCACAACAATTCTGACATCATGACCGACTATTTTGATGTTGGTTGGTATATTGATATCAATATCGGAAAGTGGAATAAACCTTATCAAGTAACATCTTGATTTGCAAATACATCCTCGCCAATAGCCTTCATTTATGGGGGCTATTTTCATATAAATAGTATGCATTATATTACAAGTGAAGGACTTCTTATGAAAAGTTTTACCAGTTCTACGATTGAACAAAAGAATATGCACATGAGGCATATTGAAGATAAAGTATTATATGGTGGTGTAAATGGTACAAGACAAGCAATTTTTGCTCTACGTGATATGCGAGATTTGCTGAGTGGTGTTAAGGAAGGAAATGTAAGTGTTAAATGGGATGGCTCTCCTGCTATATTCGCTGGTATTGATCCGAGCGATAACCGCTTTTTTGTTGCCAAAAAAAGCATATTCAATAAAGAACCTAAAGTCTATAAATCTGCAAATGATATCAATGCTGATACTACTGGTGATCTTAATGTTAAGTTTCAAGATGCACTCAAATACTTGCCAGAATTGGGCATCAAGGGTGTGGTCCAAGGAGACTTCTTATATTCCAAAAACGATTTGTCAACAAAAACAATTCATGGAAAAAGATATATTACCTTCCATCCCAATACCATATTATATGCGGTAGATGCTGATTCAGATGCCGCCAAGAATGTGCTGAATAGTAAGATCGGAATCGTGTGGCATACATCTTATGTTGGCGATAGGTTTGAAAATATGAAAGCCGTTTATGATGTTGATGTGAGTGGATTTAAAACATCAAAAAATGTATGGAGCCAAGACGCCCTATTGAGAGGTGTTACTCATATCACGATGAGTGAAAAGGATACAAATGATGTGAATCAGAATTTATCCGAGATAGGTAGATTATTTAATTCTATTTCATCGTCCACTCTTAAATACCTTGAAGGTAATAAAAGCCTTGCTCAATCTATAGAAACATTTAATAACACCTATGTTCGCAAAGGTGAAACTGTGGATGACACGCGCCAGCATGTTGATAATCTTATTGATTGGCATAAGATGCGGTTTCAAAAAGAAATTGATAAGAGAAAATCTGATAAGGGTAAGATATCCCAAGCGGAAAAAAGGGATGAATTACTGAAGTTTTTCTCATCAAAAAACAAAACTAACCTTAAAAAGATGTTTGATTTGCAAAAATTGATCATAGTTGTAAAATTAAAACTTATAAATAACCTTAATAGTATGAAGCAAATAGATACCTTTATTCAAACCAAAGATGGATTTAAGGTAACTGGTGAAGAAGGTTATGTGGCAATTGATAAACTTGGTGGTGAAGCGGTGAAACTTGTTGATCGTATGGAATTTTCATACAACAACTTTTCATCAGACGTTGTAAAAGGATGGGACAAAACAGGTAGGAAGTAATGAAAAAATTCAGTCAATTATTCGAGTCAAAAGACTTTAAACAACATATAATGTATGACCCAAAATCGGGTAAAGGTTACAAAGCAGAAAAAGAAGAAGATCATTTACGAATGAAGAAAATGGGTTATACCCATGAGAAACCTTCTGTATCTGAAGAAACTCCCCTTGATAGAAAACAAGACCGTATAGATAAGACTGCCGACTTGCGAAAAGCAAGACTTAGGCATAAAGATGAAATCAAAAAAATTCGCGAAGAACTTGATGAACTTGCTCAAATGAGACCCGGTTCTCGCATGGTCACTCGCAAGACCCAAAACAGAATGAAACAACTCCAAAAAGATTTAGATGCCATGAGAAATTCTGCCTTTGGACAGAGTGCCGATAAGGGTGATGAAGATTATGGGAATGAAGTAAAGAATGCAAATAGAAAAGATTTAAGATTTAGGAGAGACAAGTTTGATGGAGTTCCTAAAAGTTATGATTCTTATAAGGACAATAGAAAACCAGTAATGGCAGCAAAAGAATCTGTGGAAAGCGACAACTCAGAAAACTTAACTGAAGATATGCCACCAATGGCAGAGATTGTAATGTTGGCAACCGCCGCAAAAGTTTCAACAGATATCATGATAGGTATGCTTAAATCAGCATATCAAACTGGCAAGGGCTTGAATGCACTTGTAAAACTTGGCAATGATTTAGGCGTTAAAATCGGTAAAAAGATCAGCAAGAAATTTAAAGAGTCTGTTGAATCAGAGGAAAGCGACAACTCAGATAACCTTGATGAAGTTTTAAATATGCAGCAACGTCTTGCTCGTAGTAGAATGTTTAAAAGACACGCCAAGAGAAATGCTAGAAAAAGAGAAAAAAAATTACGCCGCAAAGCAACCCAAGGGGATTTGTTGAAAAGGGCAGAAAAAGCAGCAAAGAAAGTTCTCATCAAAAAGTTTACAAAGGGTGCTGATAAACAAGATCAAAGTACAGCGCGTAAAATTGAAATTGAAAAAAGAATTGCTAAAATGCAGCCTAGAATTAAAGCAATGGCAAAGAAAATGTTGCCTGTTGTTAGGCAGAGAGAAAAAGAAAGATTTGGAAAAGTAGGTAAAACCTCTCCAGATGCGGGGGCTGAGAAACGTGACAGTTAATTTTACATCATTTAAACAGTATCTAGTAGAAGAAGAAAAGACAGTATATTTTACTTTCGGTAGAATGAATCCACCTACTGCTGGTCATGGTCTCATACTCAATGCTCTTAGTAAAAAAGCAAATCGTAATCCTTATAGAGTTTACGTTTCTCAAACTAATGATGAGAACAAAAATCCATTATCATACAACGAAAAAGTTAAATATTTGCGTAAGATGTTTCCAAAGCAATCTCGCAGTATTATGATGAATACATCAGTGAAGGATGCATGGAGTGCGGCAAGCACAATGCACGATGAAGGTTTTCAAAATCTTGTTATGGTGGTGGGTAGTGATAGGGTAGATGAGTTTGATACACGCCTTAAAAGGTATAATGGCATTAAAGGAAAGCATGGCTTCTATAATTTTAAAACAATAAGTGTTGTTAGTGCTGGGCAGCGTGATCCAGATTCTGAAGGTGTTCAAGGTGCTTCTGGAACTAAACAACGCGCAGCGGCAAAAGACAATGATTTTGTATCTTTTGCACAAGGTCTACCTACAACCATGTCGGACAAAGATGCAAAAGAATTGTTTAATGCAGTAAGAAAAGGTATGGGCCTTAAAGAAGCGAATGAGTTTCATAATCATGTCAAACTGGAAAGTGTGTCTGATATAAGAGAACAGTTTGTTGAGGGTAATATCTTTAATGTTGGTGATATGGTTATGATTACCGACATTCAAGAGCAAGCGATTATTCAAGTACGAGGTTCAAATTATTTGATTCTTGAAAAGGAAGATGGTACAACAACTCGTAAGTGGATTACTTCTATTGAACCCATTGAAGAAAGAGTGAATGAACTTGGAACTAATTCTTATCGCAAGGAAGCGGAAAAAACTTATATTCCTAGTAAGAAAAAAGTAAAAGAAGTAGCCCAAGACTCAGATATCAAAGATAAAGAGGGTACTCAACCAGCAAAGTATTATGCTGGTGATATGTCAAAATCCACAAAAAGTAAAAGAGATGCACATTTCAAAAAAGGTGCAGAGAAAGACGATAACGATAATAGCGCATACAAACCAGCACCTGGGGATGCCGATGCAAAAACTGAACCTTCTAAACATACAAAAAAATTCAAGCAGATGTATGATGAGGACTGTTGGGATGGTTACAAGCAAGTTGGAATGAAAAAGAAAAAAGGTAAAAATGTTCCAAATTGTGTACCAGAAGATGTGAATGAGAATACTAAAGGTCTCAAAAACAAAGCAGAAAAATCTGGAATGCCAGTAGGTATTTTAAGAAAAGTTTATAATAGAGGTGTGGCAGCATGGCGCACAGGACATAGACCAGGAACGACTCCGCAACAATGGGGTATGGCAAGAGTAAATTCATTTGTAACTAAGTCAAGTGGTACTTGGGGCAAAGCAGACTCAGACTTAGCAGCAAAAGTAAAGGGCAAATAAGATGAAGAATATTTTTCAATTTATAAAAGAAAACGAAACTAGAAATGAAGATGACGTAACTCAAGAGGAATTTCTTGAGGCACTTTTAGAAATAGAAGAAGAACTTGATGAGTTTGAACTTGATGAGGCTACAGATTTCAAATCAACATTTGATGATCTGAAAAAAGGCGACACAGTAAAAATAAAATACGGTTCTTCAATTTCAAAACAGCAAGAGGGAACATTTAAAGTAACATTTAAATCTATTGTTGGTAAATCTAAAGTTGGAAAAATTACTTTGGTTAAACAAGGCGAAGGTGCAGCAAAAGTAAAACATTACCTCTATGATAGAGATGGTAAAGTATCAATGGCAATGGGTGATATGGGAGCAAACATGACTAGATTGGTAAAAGAATCTCTTGATGAAAAAGCACCTAAAATTGATCTTGACAAATATGCAGCGCATATGAATAGAAATAAGAAGGCTGTTAAAAAAACATCTGCCTCACAAGATTACATTAAAGATGTACAAAAAAGATCAAATAAAATGGGAGAAGCAATCTCTATGAAAAATAGTAATAACCAATACTATTATCAAGACCCTAAAGGAGTTGTTCAAGCAGTAGGCAGTAAAGATGCTATGCGTAAGATGAATGTCAAGCAAGCAAAAGATGGTAATAAAGGTGGTTCTTTCAGTATGAATCTTAAAAAGTATAAGGTTGGTGACCAAATTAAAGAATCTGCTGAACTTAACGAATTAAGTGCTGAAGAAAAGAAACTTATTAACACCATGTATGATAAAAAGGGTAATCTTACACCTATGGGAAAAAAGGTTATGGATCACGGCAAGAAAAATGCTGTAAAAGAATCTGTTGAACTTGATGAGGCATCCGAAGAAGGTAAAATTCGTGTCATTGATCTGTCGGATGCTCATCCTGACAATAGAATGGGAGCAAAAGAAAAATCTGGATATCAAGTGCAACGTATGACCAAAGGTAAATTTGTAAATCAAGGAAAGCCATATAAGAAATATGCTGATGCAAAAAAAGTGCAGCAAGGTACTGGTCAACATTCTATGCAGTTTGAAGAAAAATCTGGTACAGGATATGAATTGTATCATAAGGATTTCTCAGGTGCGATGGGACATGCATATGCTCATGCAAAGAAAAAATTCAATATTACTGTTGATTCAGATGAGATTGATGATAAAGTTGCTATGGGTCCAAGAAAACCTGGAAATGGTAAAACAAATACATATCGTTTGAAAGGTGATAAGGGTAATATTCAAGTACAAGTCTACAATAGAGGTGGCTCAAAACCATTTGAATTGAATATGTATAAAGAATCTGTTGATCTTGATAAGGCCGTTGTGCTTGATGAGGCAAGTCTAATACCTCAACTACAAACTATTGTAAAAGACAAACAACATGCAAAAATAAAGGGTATGATTGTTGATACTTTTACTGCTTCTATGATCACACAAATTTATAGTAAAGTTAATGATGCTAATAAAGCAAAAATGGACAAACTTCCATTAGAAAAATTAGTAAATATTGCTCATAAAATGATGAAAAAGTGATGATTAGTTTTAGTTACTTTTGCGAAGAAAAAAGCAATAAAAAATTAAATGATCCTTTCAGACTACCAACTGGTTCTAAAAAGAAGTTTGGAGTGTATGTAAAAAACGACAAAGGTAATGTTGTTAAGGTTACTTTTGGTGACCCGAATATGGAAATTAAACGAGATGATCCTAAACGCAGAGCGGCATTTAGGGCAAGGCATGGGTGTGATAAAGACCCTGGGCCGAAATGGAAAGCCAAATACTGGTCATGTTATCAATGGCGTGGAAGTGCCAAAGTGGACAATTAAAAAATATATAAATAACAACAATAATAATAGGAATGTCTACTATGGCAATAGATACAACAACAGATAAGAGACTAGATAGGATAGAAGTAAAGATTGATACTTTGACTGATGCTCTTGTTACCATAGCAAGATTTGAAGAAAAGATGGATGCATATGCAAAATACCGTGATGATTCATGGGCGAGAATGAATAAGTTCTCAGAGAAATTAGATTGTATAGAAAAAAAAGTGGATGAAAATCACCACACTGTACAAATAATAAACAAACTATTTTGGGCGGCAATTGTTGCCGCCGCCAGTGCAATAGCAGCGCAGATTTGGATGTAAGGAGAAAACACCAATGGACCCGAATAATGAAGTAAACCAAAATATTGCCAGCGCATACTTAGAGATGTTAGCACTGGAAGAGAAGAAAAAAACTGAAGGACTTGATGCAGTAAATAAAGATGCTGTTAAAAAGAAGTTCAAAGATCGTAAAGATAAAGACATTGACAATGATGGTGATGAGGATGAATCTGATGAATATCTTCACAATCGTCGCAAAACCGTAAGTAAAGAGATTGACAAAGATGGTGACGTAGATCAAGATAAACCAAAGGTAACTTCTTCAGACGCTGATTCTGAAAAAGATAATGATGATGATCGTGACGAAAAAGGTTCAGTTCTTAAAAAAGATAATGATAAGAAAAAAACTGCTGAACAAACAAAAGAATCTCTTGAACCTGATGAAAGTGGAATGACTTCTGCTCAAAAGAAAAAGTTTGATAAGTTATACAAGCAAATGCTTAATGGTCCTGAGCATAAGAAGATTATGTCAAAGGCTGTTAATAAGATTAAAGGAGATGGTCAGTTTCACGCTTTGGTTAAGAAAACTGCAATGGAATCTGTTGATGAAGAAAATCTCAAAGAGTTGGGATTAGAAATACTTGATAAAATGTCTGAAGCAAAAAAGGTTATGGATCACGACAAGGAAAATGCTGATCGTAAAAAGGCAGTCAAAGTATACAAAGACATTCGGAAGGGTAAGTATCCTGGCGTAAAATTTGCGAAAGAATCTGTTGAACTTGATGAGTTTGAACTTGACGAGAGTTTAAAAAAACATATGTCTCCTTATGATGCAAAGGAATTCTTAAAAAAACACAATGCACACAATAAAGACTTTCATGGATTGCCTTCATCAGTGGCAAGCGCAATGCACGATAAGGCTAAAGAATTAAAATATAAGAAAAGTAGGACATCAACAGGTTCTACAGGTAGAATGTTCCATGCGGCACTACAAAAACATGCTGATAGTTATAAGGGTGCAAGGGAATCTGTTGAACCCAGCCTTCTTATGAAGCGTATTCTTGATGAAAAAAGAGTAGGTGACGCTGAACAGAATATTGATACTTGGGATAAGCAAGTTTCTAATCGCAGAGCGGATGATGTTCTTGATACAGAAATGACTGAAAAAGAATTTATGGATATGCATAATATTGATACTCCAGAATTTGTTGATGGTCCGAAAGTTGCCAATAAAACTATGGATGCTATAAAAAATAGTGTTAAGTCAAAATCTGCAACAAGAAATAATGATAGCACTATTGGTGAGTCTGCTGAACTTGATAAAGATGAAAATGACATGTATGAGGCAATGACACCAATGCAAAGAGCATTGGCTAAAGTCAAGGCGCAACCAAAAGATAAAGTGTCTGTGAAGAAAGCACCTTGGGACAAAGACGATGTGAAAAAAGAGTCTGTTGATCTTGGAGAGAATAATTGGAAAAAATTAAATGATACCTCTAATTATTTTAAAATGCTTGCTTTAGATGGTATGGGTACAGAGACTAATAAATCGATTTCTAAAGTCGGAACTGAACTTGAGTATTTAGATACCAAGAGCGGCAAAAAGCATAAGGGAGTAATTACCAAAATTGATGGCAAAGGCTATGAGGTAATTAAAGTTGATAATCTTGAGGCCGCGCTAAAATTAATTTCAGCGAAGAAAGAAAGATTTACTTTCTACAACATGGATAAAGCAGATAAAATTATTGGTATTGATAAAGATGATCGGTCTAAATAAGATCGCATAAAACATAATGAAAATATTTGATGAAGTAAATGAATAAACCACCATCAGAACGGGGAAAATGACATGAATGAGGGAATGACACCAATGCAAAGAGCATTGGCTAAAGTTAAGGCGCAATCAAAAGATAAAGAGTCTGTTGAACTTGATGATCTTGAGAATGTAAATGAAGCGTTTGGTGGTTTTGCTGTTGCAATATCCTCGCGAAAAGCCACTAGGGATGAATGGTATGTCTCGGTTAGTCGTACAATGAAAAAATTAGAAGATGATTTAAAAGATAGAAAAAAAATGTTGGGTTATGCCAAGACGGACTTTGAGAAAGACGAGGCAGAGGCGATAATAAAAGGTCACCTTAATCCTTCTCTTAAAGCAATTGATGATTTTAGAAATAAATTGGCAGGTGTGGCGAAAGCATACGACAAGGCATTTTATGATGCTAGTAATGTTGATTCTGCGATAAGACACGCTGATGCAGCGATGAGGGCATATGACCGAAATAAAAATAGTAAGTCTACATCAAAATCACTCGCAAAATGGATGAAAGATGGCAAACCAGATCGATCTGGTCAGGTAAGAAGTTTTTAAAAATAAGATTGCATAAAACATAATGAAAATATTTGATGAAGTAAATGAAGATAACCTTATTATTTTTGCGGCGAGGCATTATTACAACCCAAAGTGTATTGATGTTGAAGAATTTTATGAAGATTTAAATAGGGTAAAATATGTAAAGAGATTGGTGAACAGATATACTGGAAATGAAGATAAAAAATTATCTGTTCGCCTAATCTTGAATCATATAGTCGTGATATTCAATGTCTTTGGTGTGGAAGCATCAATAAAAATATTGAAATTAAAACTAAAAGATGAACATTGGTCAATAATCAAACCTTTTCTCATCTTTTTAAAATATATAGAATATGATGATTTTATAGGAATTGATATGGACGCAAGAGTAGTAGAAGAATTAAGGAAGATATAAACTATGGGAATGATTGCAAGAGCAGGTGACCTATTATATACATTTAGATTTTTAACTCTTTTGGTTACACCTTTTGAGAGAACAAATGCTTATAAGTTTGGAATTATAGACAAAAGTGGAAAAAGACTCAAGGAAAAAGAAGTTACCACAAGTCAAGAAAAAGGTGCGTACACACATTTTCATCGTATGGTTTTTAATATAAAAAAATTACTTGGGAAGTTTCCTGGTGGTAAGACTACAATTGCATCCTATGCGGCTGCACTTTATTTAATAAAAGAAAAATTAGAACTAAGTGATAAGTCAATAAAACAAATAGTAGAGAAGTGTGGTCACACGACTGATATGTTCCTAGCAGAAGAAAACACATGGTTTATGTTAGAGAATAATATTCTTGCAAGTGGTGTTTATAGAATAAAATATGATAAAGTTGTTAATAGCACTATAGAAGAAGTTGTGAGAGCAAAAGATCAAATAAGAGTATCACATGATTGTAATCCTGTGGGTGATATATTCGGACTTCATATATATGAAGCAACTCATTTAAAAACAAACCAAAAAATATACGTTTCAGCAGAGGAATTAATGTAATGAGAAGTTTTAAAAATTATCTATCAGAGGGACTTAATGATCCGGGAATTTTCAAAGCAGTTTTTCTTGCTGGTGGGCCAGGTTCAGGAAAATCATTTATTGCAACGTCAAATAGTAAAGGTCATTTAGGACTATTGGCAATGGGATTGAGAGTGTCAAATATTGATTCTGCATATGAAAACTTACTAAAAAAAGCAGGTATGTCCACTTCACCAGAAGATATTTGGTCCGATAAAGGTCAAGAACTTAGACTAAGAGCATTAGAACTTACAAATAAACAGAAAGAAATATATATTAGAGGTAGGTTAGGTGTTATTATTGATGGTACTGGTCAAGATTATGATAGAATTATCGGTCCAAAAAAACAGTTTGATACATTAGGCTATGATACAGCAATGGTTTTTGTAAATACAAATCTTGAGACTGCAATACAAAGAGATAAAGATAGAGATAGAACTATTGGTGTGGAAAATGTAACAAAGATGTGGCAAAAGGTTCAAGATAACTTAGGTAAATATCAAAGTGTCTTTAAAAACAATTTCATTATTGTTGATAATTCTGAAGGAAAAGATTGGAAACGTGATGCTCAAAGAGGATTTAAAGATTTAGCAAAGTGGGCTAAAAAGCCTGTTTCTAATACTATTGGTAAAAACTGGTTAAAGATGGCCGCTGCTGAAAAAGGTGCGCCAGCGCAACCAAGGAGAAGTGGATGACAAAGAATAAAATTACAGAGGAAATTGCAGCAAACAATACCGCGAATGTTGCCAGCCATATGAATTTTCCTCTAGGTAAACCTATAGATGTTACAGATAGGCGTTATAAGAAAAAACAAAAAGAAGGTAAAACTGTACTTCTTAAAAGGTTTAGAGCATTTTCAGATGAAGTATCTAAGAGAAGATAATGCTTAAATTTTATATAATGCTTTTTGTTATTGGGTTAATAGGTTCAGTTGGCCTTGCTGGTTATGCTACATGGAATAACATGCAAGCAAAAATAGAAATTCTCAAAGAAAATAATACGAAATTAGAAGTTGCGGTTGAAACACAGACCGCAACTATTTCCAATATGGAAACTAATATAAAAAGAGTTAATACAGACCTAGATACTGTAAATAAAGAGTTAAGAAGAACACGCACCAGAAATAAAGTTTTATTGAAAAAAATTCAACAACATGATATAGGAATGCTTGGAGAGGCAAAACCTGATTTAGTTGAAAGAGTTGTGAACAACGCTAGTGAAAAAGCATTGAGATGTTTTGAGATTATATCAGGTGCAGAACTAACTTTGAAAGAAAGGAATGCAGAAAATGGCAAAGCGTTCAATAGTGAATGCCCTTGGATTTATGATGATCTTAACATTACTGACGGGTTGTCTGGGTCGGAATGATATTCCAGAACCAATAGAAATAAAGACTAAACCAATTGAAAAACCGTTATTAGTATTACCAGAAGCAGATGAATTAGTTCAAAGAAAAGTTGAGTGGATTTTAATCACTCCAGAAAATTATGAGAAAGTATTTTCTGATGTTAGTGATAAGGGAAGGCCACTTGTATTATTTGGTTTAACAGATAGAGGTTATGAGAATGTATCTTTAAATCTATCAGATATAAGAACATATATTTCTCAACAACAATCCATCATTGCAGCATATAAAAGATATTATACTGAGGCAGAAGATACAATGGATACTATTACCCTCCAATAAAAGATTCTTCTTATTATACAACGATAGTATGATTCTGTCAATACAGTAAAAAGTCTATATGTCGCATCTTAATAGTGTAAAAATTGACCACTAAACCACCATATTTGGTGTTTACAAGTAACCCAAACTACTATATAATGGTACGGATCACAAACAAAACATAAAAGAAGCGGAGAGATACGGATGCTATTTGAAGAACAAATTGCCCGAAAGCCAGACTTATACCCTTGGACAAAACAGTTCATAGAAGCGATTTGGAAAGGTTTTTGGACACCAGAAGAATTTAACTTTAGATCAGATTATTCACAATTCAAAACTGATCTTACAGAAGCAGAGCAACAGATCGTTGTAAGAACCATGTCTGCAATTGGTCAGATAGAAATCGCAGTAAAATCTTTTTGGGCAGATGTTGGAAAAAATTTACCACATCCTTCCATTAAGGATTTGGGTTATGCGATGGCAAACTCTGAAGTTATTCACAACATGGCGTATGAAAAAATTCTTGATGTTCTTCATATGACTCATGTGTTTGAAGAAAATATGAATGAGGAAGTTATTAAGAATCGTGTTAATTATTTACGCAAGTATAATAATAAGGTATATGAGGATGATCAGAAACAGTACATTTATTCAATTATCTTGTTCACATTATTTGTTGAAAACGTAAGTCTATTTTCACAGTTCTATATAATTATGCATATGAATAGAAACAAAGCAGTGATGAAAGATTGCGCCCAGCAAGTGCAGTACACAAGAAATGAAGAAATGCTTCATGCTCAAGTAGGCATTAAATTAATTCAAACACTTAGAAATGAGTATCCAGAATATTTTGATGAAGAACTACATCAAAGAATTAAGCAAGAATGTGTAGATTCACTAAAAGCAGAGAGTAAAGTGATTGATTGGATTATGGGTGATTATGCAATTAAAGGTTTGGATGCGAATATTCTAAAATCCTTTATCGCCTATCGCATGGCAGATTCAGTTGAACAAATCGGCTTTGATGGTAGTGATATTAAATATGATCAAGATTTAGTAGACGAAACTTTTTGGTTTGAAGAAGAATTGTTGGGTGCTAATATGACAGATTTTTTCCAGAAAAGACCTGTTGAATATGCAAAAGGCCAAGGCATCACAGCAGATGATTTATTTTAGGAGTATATAATGGGATTTGAATGGGCAAATGAAGATTCACGAACTTTTCTAAGCCGTGGATATATTGACGGTAATATGACCGTTGAGGAGAGAGTGCGGAATATTGCACAGACAGCAGAAACTATTCTTGATAAAGAAGGTTTCGCTGACAAGTTCTATGACTATATGAGTAAGGGGTTTTATTCCCTTTCATCACCAGTATGGTCAAATTTCGGCACTAAGAAAGGTTTGCCCATTTCATGTAATGGGGTTTATATTGAAGATGATATGGCATCAATCCTAATGAAAAATGCTGAAGTTGGTATGCAGACAAAAATGGGTGCTGGAACATCTGGATATTTTGGTGCTATTCGTTCTAGAGGTGAACCCATTAAGTCGGGTGGTACTGCCGATGGACCAGTTCATTTCATGAACTTGACAGAAACTCAAGTTGATGTTGTTGCTCAAGGATCAGTTAGAAGGGGTTCGTTTGCGGCATATATGCCCATTGACTCACCTGATATTATGGAATTTCTTGAATGTAGGGAAGAGGGTTCTTCAATTATGCATTTGTCGCTAGGTGTTTGTATTAGTGACGAATGGATGGAATCTATGATTTCTGGTGACAACGATAAAAGAACTGTGTGGGCAAGAATTTTGCGTAAGCGCAGAGAAAGCGGTTATCCTTATCTCTTTTTCAGTGACACTGTAAATAATAATAAACCACAAGTTCTTAAAGATCAAGATATTCCTGTATGGGCATCAAACCTATGTAGTGAAATTTGTTTACCGTCTAGTGATGAGTGGTCTTTTGTTTGTAACCTAGCATCAATGAATTGTGCGACATTTGATGAATGGTGTGAAACTGATGCTGTAGAAACTATGATTTGGTTTCTTGATGCTGTAATGGAAGAGTATTGCGAAAAGACTAAAGATATTCAGTTTATGCATTCTGCTTATAATTTTGCAACTCATTGGAGAGCCTTGGGTCTTGGGCAACTTGGATGGCACACATACTTACAATCTAAGATGATTCCATTTGAATCATTTGAGGCGCAAATGTTAAGTATGAAAATTAGTAAATTTATTGATGATAAATCACTTGAAGCAACAAAAGAACTTGCCATTGAGTATGGTGAGCCGAAAGGTATGTTGGGTACAGGAGAAAGAAATCTTACGAGAACTGCTATTGCACCAACAACATCATCATCATTTATTCTAGGTCAAGTATCACCAGCCATTGAGCCTCTAGCATCAAATTACTTTACTAAAGACTTAGCAAAGGGCAAATTTACTTATAGAAATCCACATCTAAAAGAATGTTTACATGATCATGGTGAGAATAATGAAATAACTTGGAAATCAATTCTTGTTCGTGGTGGGTCTGTTCAGCACTTAGATTTCCTAACGCAAAAAGAAAAAGATGTATTTAAGACTTTTAGTGAAATTACGCCTTTATCAGTTGTGCAACAAGCAGGTGCAAGACAGAAATATATTGATCAATCTCAATCGCTAAATATACTCATACATCCAGATGTTTCGGCAAAGGATGTAAACTCATTAATAATAGAGGGTTGGAAACTGGGAGTTAAAACATTTTATTACCAGCGTTCAGCAAACCCAGCACAAGAATTAGTACGTGATATTATGACTTGTGCATCATGCGAAGGATAGTAAATGGCGAAGAAAGAAACATTTTATATTGACTGCCCACTATGTCAATATCAAACTCATGTTGAAGTTTTAAATGGTGATAACAATGCAGAGCCAGAGGCGTGTCCTATGTGTGGCAGTCCTATAGAACTATATACAGAAGATGAAGAAGAAGAAGAGGGATAGTGTGGTTTTTTGAAAACGCAATATTTGAACCAACCCAAGATGAATTAGAGTCTTGGGTTGGATTTGTCTATGAAATTACAGATTTGAGTAATGATAAAAAATATATTGGCAAAAAATTATTTTGGTCAGTGAGAAGGTTACCTCCATTAAAAGGTAAAAAGCGAAAAAGAATTAAGCGAACTCAGAGTGATTGGATGAATTATTATGGGTCAAATGAAACAGTAAAAATGCTTGTAGAAAATGAAGGCACATCTAGGTTTAAAAGAAATGTTATTCGGTTGTGCAAATCAAAGGGTATTATGAGTTACTTTGAGGCAAAAGAACAATTTGATAGGGAAGTCCTTTTTAGTGATGAGTATTACAACGAGTTTATAGGCGTAAAAATACACTCAATGCATGTGAAAGGAAAATTATGATGAATAATATATTAAAATTCCCAAAACAAGAGACCATAAGCGACAATGACAAATTATTTTCAGAGATTGAAGATCAAGCAGAGATCATAAAAAAACAAAAAGAAGAAATAAAAAAGATGTTAGAATCTAAAGAAAGGTCTAAAAATGTATGAATATAAATGTAAAATTCTAAGAGTTGTTGATGGCGACACAGTAGATATTGACATTGATTTGGGCTTTGGTATCTGGGTGCATAAAGAAAGAGTGCGAATGATGGGAATTGATACTCCAGAATCTCGCACTAGAGACTTGGTTGAAAAACAGTTTGGTTTGGCGAGTAAAGTACGATTGAAAGAATTATTGCCTGTCGGATCAATTCAAATTCTTAAAACAGAAATAGATAAATCTGGTGAAGATAAAAAAGGTAAATTCGGCAGAGTACTTGGTGACTTCTTAATTGAAAGAAAAGTTGGCGGTTCACATGAGCAAAATGTTAGGGTGACTAGTATTATGATTGATGAAGGTCATGGCGTTAAGTATTTTGGACAGAATAAGGCAGACATAGAAAAAGATCATATGATAAATAGACAAAGATTATTACATGAGGGAGTAGTAGTTCTTAATGAGTGATAACGGCATTATAATTCCACAAAAGAAACTTATTGATATTACAGATATTTATGACCAAAGAACTCGCAAGAAAAAAGAACTTAAATTTTATACTAATGAGATGGAAAAATTAATGCAGAAGTTAGCGAGGCTCAATCATGAAATTGGTGTTACAGAAACAATAATTTCACTCATAGAGCAAGAAACTGTATTAGATTTGAAAGAAACTATTGAAGAAAAAAGGAAATTGTTAAAAGATGATTGACTTTTCAAATAATATATGCTAGAATGGTTATTGAATAAAATGGAGATTAAGGTAGAATGATTTTAATTGATTATAGTGGTGTTGCTATCTCTAATATAATGGTACAAAGAATTGCTTTAGATGAAAATATTATAAGGCATATGATTTTAAATTCTATTCGTATGTATAGGAGTAAGTACAAAAAACAATTTGGTGAGATAGTTATTGTTGCTGATGGTGATGGAAACTGGCGAAAAGATATTTTTCCTCAATATAAATTAGGTCGTAAAAAGTCACGCGATGAATCTCCTATTGATTGGGTAGAAGCATATAGAATTATTAATATGGTCTTTGATGAAATCTCTGAAAATTTTCCTTATAAGACTATGAGAGTTTGTGGTTGTGAGGCAGATGATGTAATCGCTAAAATTGCGCTAGAAACTCAAGAGTTTGGTAAACATGAAGAAGTGATGATTGTTTCGTCAGATAAAGATTTTGTTCAACTTCAAAAATACTCAAATATTAAACAGTATTCTCCTATAAATAAAAAACATTTAGAAACTAAAAATGCAAAAGCAACTTTAATGGAGCATGTTTTTAGGGGATGTAAATCAGATAAAGTTCCAAATATTTTATCACCCGATAATTCTTTTCCTGATGGTATTCGTCAAACGCCAATGACACAAAAAAAGATTGATGCTTGGATGGCAGCAGATGATCTAAAATCTGTGATGAATGAAGAAACTTATAGAAACTATTGTCGTAATAAAAAACTTATTGATTTAACAGAAACCCCTCAAAACATCCAAGAAGATATTATAAATACATACGAGGCACAAGACCCTTGGTCTAATAAAGGTAAAGTGTTTCCATACTTAGTATCTAAAAGATGCAGATTATTACTTGAATGTGTACAGGAGTTTATATAAAATGGTGAAGTTAGTTCATGAAGTTATTAGTGCGGCAAGGCAAGCAAAATCGAATCCAGAAAAAGTAAGGATTCTTCAAAAAGATAATACTGCTGCACTCAGAGACGTTTTAAGAGGAACATATGATAAATTAGTTGTATGGAATGTGCCTAAAGGAGACCCTCCACATAAACCTAGTGATGGTTATAATGATGCATCAAACTTACTCAGACAAAACCGTCAATTTAAGTATTTTGTAAAGGGGCTTGAAGGTGATCAGTTACCAAAGGTAAAGAGAGAAATGTTATACATTAAACTCTTAGAGTCTATTCACCCAGAGGATGCCAAATTGGTTATTCAAATGACAAACAAAAAAGCAATAACAGGAGTTCCAAAATCAGTCGTTCTAGAAGCATTTCCAAAATTATTAGTTAAACCCTAATGATTTTTATACTAATTTCAATATCTGTAATGCTGGTTGCTCTTTTAGAGTGTCCAGCATTTTACTTTAAGGAGAATCTTATGTCCAAACAGCAACTTCAAAGACTACAACAAGACAGCGCACAACTTGAAATGTTCGCAAATAAATTAACGTCTGAAGGTAAACTTGATCTTGTAAAAAAAATAAAAGCAAAAAAGGAATATTTGGACAATTACATTACTACAAAAAGAGTAGAAGCAGCATAACTACTTGACAATATCTATTTTTATGGTATAATATTCGTATAGATATAGAGAAAGTTTTTGGAGAGACTATGCCTAATTATACTATAAAAAACATAAAAACAAGCGAACATCATAATGTTGACTGCACATATTCGGAGTTACAAGAAATATTAAAAAACTCTGATTTAGTTCAAGGTTTATCCGCTCCACTTTTGGTGGGCGGCGTAAAAGATATGTTTGGAAAAACGCCTGATGGATTTAAAGATTTAATGAAAAGAACTAAAAAAGGTTCTGGTAGAGGTAATACTATTAAAACATGAAAAAAAATAATTCATTAACTGTCAACTTAGATGAACTTGAAGAAATTGAACCAATCACTCAAAATCAACGTAAAGCCTTTGATTACTGGGATGATGATTCAAATTTAATATTATCAGGAAGTGCTGGTACAGGCAAAACCTTTATAGCATTATATCTTGCTTTAGAGGCAATGCTAAATGATCCAGATATTTATCGTAAAATTATTGTTCTTAGATCAGCAGTAACAACACGCGATCAAGGATTTCTTCCAGGAACTAAAGAGGAAAAAGAGTCATCGTATGAAGCACCATATCGTTTAGTATGTTCTGAACTATTTGGATTTGAAGGTGCTTATAATAAAATGAAAACCGCAAACAAAATTCAATTTGAAACAACCTCTTTTCTTAGAGGTTGCACCTTTGATCAAGCGATTGTTGTTATTGATGAGATGCAAAATTTAAACTTTCATGAGTTAGATTCTGTTATCACAAGGATTGGTAGAGATTGTCGTGTCATTTTTTGTGGTGATCACAAGCAAACAGATTTTAAATTTAAAGATGAGAGTGATGGCATTATTAAATTTATGAATATTATTGAACAAATGAGATTCTTTCGTATTGTAAACTTTGGATGGGAAGATATTGTTAGGTCTGATTTAGTTCGTGACTATATAATGACAAAAGAGATGCTAAATATCTAATCGCATATGGAGAAAAAAATGATTGAGATTTATGGAAAAAATAACTGTGGTTATTGTGATAAGTCTGTAGCGTTAGTAAAAAAATATAATTTTAACTATCAATATAAAGATGCTACAGACTTGGATATCTATAGTGAATTATTGGAAAAGATAGGGTCAGTACCCACAGTTCCACAAATATTTTGGAATGGTAATCATATCGGTGGATACGAAAGTCTTGTTGTAGAAATAGAAAACACAAGGGAGTACGGACAAGATGGATTTTGAATTTACAAAAGAACAACTAAAAGAAATTTTACATAGAGATAGAGAAGTTGATGAATGGTATGATGCCATGATAGAAATGTTTCCAAAATATGGTATTACGACAAAAAATAGAGTTGCTGGTTTCTTGGCACAAACAGCGCATGAAAGTGCAAACTACAAAACTATTACAGAAAATCTAAATTACAGTGCAAAGGCACTTGATGCTATTTTTGGAAAATATTTTACAAGACGTGGGATTTCTCCTAAAAACTATCATAGAGAACCAGCAAAGATTGCTAATCATATTTATGCCAATCGTATGAAAAATGGTGATACTGCATCTGGAGATGGATGGCGTTTTAGGGGTGGTGGAATACTGCAATTAACAGGTAGACATAATTATACTGCATTTGGTAAAAGTGTTAATATGACTGCCGAAGATGCTACAGATTATGTAAGAACAAAACAAGGTGCTATTGAAAGTGCTTGTTGGTTCTGGCGTACAAATAACATTAATAAACATTGTGATAATAACGATATTATTACTATGACAAAAAGAATTAACGGTGGTACT
>TARA_R110000822_G_scaffold95742_1_pt1 | contig 19057 bp, 25 predicted proteins | sample TARA_R110000822 | Tara Oceans TARA_R110000822 (sample SAMEA4397666) | marine metagenome | biome: Polar Biome; feature: [SRF] surface water layer (ENVO:00010504); material: water (ENVO:00002006), including particulate matter (ENVO:01000060) such as... | depth 5 m | reverse complement strand
GTAGTATATTAATGTTAATTTAAATATATTAATTATTAATTTTGTTTAAATACTAAGGAAATTGTTAATTTAATTTATATACCTAATTAAAAAAATTACTTAAAAATAAAATATATGTATATATTATAACACTAAAAAATGTCGTCAAATATTGATGTAGTAAATAAAAAAGCAAACAAGGAAAAAGTCTTTAATCAAGCAAGGAAAGGAGTATTATCAACACCTTTCAAGTGGCGGAATAATAAGTATTTTTATGACAACCATAAAAAGAAGGTATTTAAAGTTGATAAAGGATTAAGGAACTTAAAATACTATCAATCTATTAAAACTGATTACGAATATAATCCTATCTATGACGCACAAAGTAGATTGCCTTATCAAACTCAACCATTATGGAGATTACAAAATTCAAGATACACTAAAGGTTTCCAAGATTATAAGACGCCGACTAATTTAAAGGACTTTTATGATACTATAAAAGTATATTGGAAAAGGAGTTTTGGGGATTATGTTATAAAAAGTGATGGAAAAATAAAAATCAATAAAAAGAAAAAAGGTAAATTTAATTTCGTGACGCTTTTCTTTGGTAATGTTATGGACCAAGGAATACCTGAAGAAAATGAAAATGGTGATATAATTATGCCTCCACCTACATTAGGAATGTTTATTCCAAGGACTATACCAGTTAAAAGTTTTGCTATATTTAAAAAAGCAGTAAATAAATTATTAGGTGGAGTTGCCCCTGATGGTAGTGATGAAGTTCCTTTAGGGTTTAGGTTGGATTATAGTCAATTTGAAGTAAGAAATATGCTTAGTCCAACATTACATATAGTTGCTGATGGGAATTCAAAAAATATCCCTAAAAATAAACATTATAAGTTTAAGGATTGTGCTGATGAACATTGTGGAGTAGCCTGTGTAAAATGGGCGGTAGGTGATAAAAGGTATTTTTCTAATGTTATTAAAGAATTAAAAAATGAGTTTGAGGATTTAGATAATGGTATATCAATAGAAAATATATATGTATTAGAAAAATACTTTAATGCTAATATAACTATTTATGATTGGAATATTAAAGATAAAAAAATAAGGGAAGGTGGTGATGAATATGATAATGATGTGGATTTAATATTCTACATAGGGGAGGGTTGTGATAGTGATGAAGGACATTACTTACTTAAATTAGGGGATAAAGTTGTAAGACAACCAAGGAAATATAAAAAAACATACAAAGAAACAAAGACAACAAAAGTAAAAGAGTTTTTCCTATTTTATGATTTAGAAACAACCTATAATAGGAATTCATATAATACACTTGAGCCTTATTCGTGTGCGTGGTATAGTTTAGAAAAGGGAAAGGATTTTAAATATAGTGATAAAATATTAAATGATTGTTATTATGAGGATATAACGACTTGTGAAAATCCCCTAAATGCTTTCCTTGATTGGATAATGGCTAATCAGGGAGGAGGATATTATAAAGAAAATGATGGTACTCTTGTGTATTACAAACATAATTTTATAATCACAGGATTTAACAATAGCCGATTTGATAACTTTTTCTTGTGTGATACAAGCATAAAAAGAGGATTAATTAAAAATATCCTTTTTGTTAATAATTCAATCCTTAATTTTAACTTAGGACAACACACCAGCCTTGACTTATGTCGGTTTATAGCGTCGTCTTTAAAAGGTGCTTGTGATAGTTTTAAAACAACACCTAAAAAATTAGATGGATTTAGTCATAAACTACCACAGGAAGCATTTGAATTAGGTGGTAAAAAAGGACTTAGGTTATGGATTGATAAAAATAAGGAATTACTTGTTAAGTATAATAAAATAGATGTCCTTGCCCTTGCGGATTTAACTGGGAAATATGATAGAGCTAATCAGGAATTATTAGGTGCTGACTTTAGTGAATGTAATACAATAAGCGGTTTAAGTTGGAAATGCTTTAGTGAATTACAGGAAGAAACAATTAATCCACCAAAAGACCATATTACCGATTTACAGATTAGGAAATCATTAACAGCAGGACGCGTCCAGTGTTATTTTGGAAGAAATAAATTTATATTTAATATGCGAATGGTTGATGTGGTAAGCCTTTATCCTTTTGTTATGATGAATAGAAAGTTTCCAACAGGGGATTATAGTAATACCTTAGAATATGTATCAGGGAAATTAGGGATTTATAGTTGTAGGATAATACACCAGAACCTTAAATGGAAAAATCCTGATAAAATAGCAAATAGTTTTAAAATATTGAAGGAAACAGATTTACCTTGTTATAACCGCATAAAGCCCTCACAAATGGAATATGCTCCAATCGTTTATCCTTTAAGGAGTAAAGATAAACCTTTAAACTGGGACTATAGGGAAAGTATGGATTGTTATTTATCTTCAGTTGATATAGAATGTATAAGGCGTAATGGTGGTGAAGTTGAAATAACTAATAACTGGAAAACAGAAAGCGGTGAAAATATAAGTGGAATATACTGGGAGAATAATAGTGAAAGTATCTTTACTAAATTTTTAGGTAAATGTATGAATGAGAAAAATAGGCAGGACGAACTTAAGAAAAAAGATAGTATTGATTATAATCCAGCATTAAGGGAAGCCTGTAAGTTAGTTAGTAATTCCTTAAGTGGTAAAGTGATACAGCGTAATTTTGAAGATGTGATGTCTTATATAAAAGATAGTAAAGCCCTTGATAAGTTCCTATCTAAGACAATAGAAGGGTCGCAAATAATAGAGTATTTTGGTGAAACTATATGTTATGGTAAGGGTAAATTAAATGAGGAAAGTGTTTATAATAGTAAAAAAGCAAAGCCTTCATATTTAGGAATATTTATATATGCTCACGCAAGGGATTATATGTATGAAACCTTACTTAATTGTTATACCTGTATGTATCAGGATACGGATAGTGCTTTAATACCATTATGGGAATATGATAGACTACTAAAAGAACAAGGTGAGTTATTTCCATTTAATAGAAATAAAAAATATGGAGATTTAGAGGAGGAAGTAGGTGAGGCTAATCTCGGTTATACAATCGCCCCTAAGTGCTATAGTGTCCTAAATAGTAAAGAGGAGGACTTAAGGAATAATGAAATGATTGCTTTTGATGGTAAATTAAAAAAGGAATATTATATAGAAAAAGGTGAAAAAAAATATTTATCTTGTGATAGGAAACTAAAATTTAAAGGTATAAAGAAATCTGATAAATGGGAATTATTTAATGGTGATAAAAAAGAATATAGGAAAGGATTACAAGAAAAGACGCAAATAGATAATGACGACAACATAATTGAAAAATTAGATAAAGAGAAACAAGTCTTTACAAATAATATGATGGAACACTTATTTAAAAAAGAAAAAGTAATGATATACACCTCACAATTAGTTAAAACCTGTATGGAAGAAAAAGGAAATGGTAAAGTGGTTAGTATAGATAATGATGTTATTGAAGATTTAAAGTCAAGAAAAGTAAAGTTTGGAATATTTCAAAGATATATGGTTAAAATAATATAATGCTATAATAATGGATAAATATATTATACAAGGAAAAAAGGTAAAAGAAAAAGGGGTAAATTATATCCTACATAAAGGAAACTATCTTTACAAACCTACGATATGGGAAATCTCATATTCGAGACACATAGAAGACCAACAAAAGAAACATAAATTATTCACTAAGATTATAAGATAAAAATAATTATCTTCCATATAATTAATAATATGGAAAATAAATATGAAATGACGAGTGCTTTAGAAAATCCTTATTTAATACCTTTAAAAGAGGAATTACAAAGGGTAAAATTTGTTAAAAAAAATCCTAATAAGGATAAAACAAGGACAACTATATTCGGTGGTGTTAAGGAAACTATACCTCCTTTTGAGGCTTTTGCTTTAGGACTTGCGAGAGCATACAATAAAAAAGAATTAGTCCAATCAGCGAAAAACAGGAAATACCCTGACCTATATGAATTATGTAAATCCTTTATAAAATATGACTACCCTGATTTTGAATACACGACAATACAACTAAATAAAAATGTAAATACTGAATATCATTTTGATGCGAGGAATGGTGGTGTGGATAATTTAAGTGCTTGTATAGGGATAGGTGATTTTACCGAAGGAGGAATAGAAATAAAGGAAAATGATATAATCACCCAATATCCAAATAAGGATAAATGGTTATTATATAATGGTAAAACTAAACTACATAGGACGATACCAGCGATAGGTGATAGATTTGCTATAATATACTTTACGAAGAAATAGGGGTTTCCTTAGATAATTGTTTTAAAGCCCTACGCTCATCATAAAACTGCTTTTGTGTTTTTCCTATACGAGTTATAGTGATTACAGGATAAAACTTAAAACGACTTTGTAAATTCTTAGTGCGTCCATTTTTTAAGTCGCTTACTTGTGCGTAAGACATACCGAGTTCATCTGCTATTTCCTTGACAGTCGTAAAATCTTTATTTATTTTTTCAAAACCCTCTACTACGACTTTAACATTCCATATATTCTTTTTTGTGGTTGAATTTACTAATCTCATATTATACTATATATAGATATTAATTAATCTTTAAGTCTTTTATTATTTAAGTTGTTTCACTAAATACATTATCCTTACCCTTAACCTCTTTTTCTGCTTGAATTAACTTATGGAGTTGTCCTTTTTCATTAACAAGAAAACATTTATTTATAGCCTTTAATAAAGTTTCTTTACCATATAAGACATACAATTTAGAAACTGAATCACAATCCGCACATAATCTACTTGTAATGATAATAGTATCACGACATAAAGGACAATAAAAGTTTAACATTATTATATATAGTAATAAACATATTTTTTTTATAAATTATAGTTATATTATTGTTATATTTTAGTTAATTTTATAACAATAATATTATTTTTGTATATAGTAGTATATTAATATACTAATATTAAATAAAACAAACTTTTTAACGCTTAATAATATCTACATATAATAACAGATTTTTAGGCTTAATAAGTTTATGATAGAAATTACTTATATCCGTTGTGGTTTCCTGTAATATATAACTGATTTGTTTAATACTATCAACATTTAAGACTTTATATATATCATCTTTCCTATGACTTGTATATATTATAATGACCCAATTTTTCATTTAATTTATAGTAAGATATTAATTATAACCTATCATACCTGTTCCACAGACTATAGCACCATTATCTTTCCAATTAGCGAATGTTCCTGTTGTAGCATTTACACCATATATTTTTATATCAACTTCAACCTCATTAGACGAGCCGTGATATAATAAAGTTATTTCCATACCACGACTAAAATCAAAGAAACTAAATTCATAACCAGCCAGAGCTCCTTTTCCTACTACAATATATTGGACGTTATCGTCAGGAGATATAGGGATTACAGATGAAGAACCTGCTGTCGCTGTAAATAATCTTATAACTCCAGTCATTTTATACTCGCTTGATAATAAACCAATAGCACCACCAGACCGAAATCCCCCGACAGCATATATGATAGGGTATTGAAATCTTATTACCCTTGTAAAATTAATAGTGGTTGTAGGTGGTGGAATTGCTATAGTATAATTAATATCAAAGAAACCCCAAAAATTAAATCCAGTTGAACCGAAACCAACCAATACATTAGGCGACCAAGGAGTAGTCGTTAGGTCAGGACCCCAACTTGCTATGGTAGTTCCTTGAAAATTTTCATATCTCGTTTTCTGATTATACCTAAATTTATTAACGACTTCCCAAGGATTATCATATATGACTTGTCCCGTAGGGTCTAATGATAAAAATTGTCTTTCATAACCATCACCTAACACACCATTTATTTTAATTTTAGGTGTAATTCCATTAATAGTTTTGAAATCTAATATGTTAGTTTCTGTTGTTCCTGTTGTTAAACAATCATCTTGATTTGCTTGACCTATAAAAGAAGAAGTGGCGTTTAATACATCAGTATCAACCTGTCCTGCGATAAGTCGTATGGAAGCGTCTATAAAAGGAGAATTTATAATCGTTGTAGCATTTAAAGTACTTGTAGTAATCACAGCCGAATTATTTATAGTAGTACTTGTGATTAATGGTGTGGAAACTGAAGTATTAAATATTGGATTTTCTATAACGCTTATCGCCTGAGGACTTGGACCTGATATAGTTATATTTGTCCCTGCTGAATAACTAATACCACCACCACCACCAGACGCTTGATTAGCCCACCTTATAAGACCATCAGCATCACTAACTAAGATTTGATTATTTAATCCTTGAACTCCATTAATAGTTATTCTTGGTGAAAGTTGTAAATCTATTTGTTTAACATTAACCCTTTCTAATGTTATAGTAGCGTCTAAATTAACGACACCACTAACGACATTTATATTAGTCCCACCAGTATATAACAGAACATTCCTAAATCCAACTTGACCAGTATTATCTATCGTTGTAAGGACTTGATTTATACCACCATTAACACCATTTATCATAATACTTTTATTACCTATTAAATCTAATTGCTTGATATATGATACACCATCAACTTGAAAACTTTTTTCTATTTTAAGTCCTAATTCATCACTAAGATAGTTAGGATTTATACCATTAATTAAAGCACTATTAATAACTAAATTATCGGTTGAAAGGATTTGACTATTTACAAAGACCCATTCCATAGTTCCATCACTTTTTATACCTAATACCTTGTAAGGATTTCCACTATCAGTTCCAATAATAAACGGAACATTATCTACTAATTGTAATGTTCCATCTAAGGATATATTTGTTGCTCCACATTCCACTTTACTTAATACATTACCACTACCATCTAATAATTCTATTTTAGACGATGATAATAATGACGGACTATACCAATTCATAATTCCACCTTTAATACCTAAAAAGGTGTCATTTACGAAAGTCCCCTGAATAGTTAGTGGTGTTGTATTAAGAAAATTAAGATTTCCTAAGACATCTATTTTTGTTGTAAAACAGGTTAATTGTTGTGATATAGTCGCCCCATCATTCCTTATACTATTAGCAGAAAAATCATTATTACCATAAACGAGGTGTCCGTCGGCATCTGTTGATAAGACTTTATTTACTGGTGCGACACCACCTATATAAAAAAAACTATTAATAGGAAAATCTATTTCGTTTGCTTGGATTATATCTTCACCACTTAAAGTAATCTGTGAGTTCATTATATTATATATAGATAAAAAATTTAGTCATCTTCTTTAAAATTAATCGTAAGTTTATTAAAATTCCTATGAAACATTTGGTCGTAAGGTGCTTGTAAATCTAAGTAAAGGAAATCTCTTTTCTCTTTAAAGGTATGCTTTAGGACCTTATAAAAATTCGGTTTGGAAATTAAAATATGTTCGTCATAAAGACTATCTAATTCCCTTCTTTGTTTAGAATTCATTAGAAATAAATGACTAAAACATTTCCTAACAGGACAGGGTAATTTATTATAAACCTGTGAGGTTAGGATAATAGAAACACCGCCATCTGCCCCTGCTAAATGCCTTCTATTCATTAAAGTTTTACATAATAATCGTTGTAGTTCTGTGGATTTCGTAATATCATTAACACAATCATCTATTATTAATAATACTTTTTCATCACTTTCCTTTATCTCATCAAGGACTTCTTCAAGGTTTTCTGCTGTTAATCCTTCTTCGTATATCTGTTCTTCAGGTATGCTTTCAAAAGGATTATTTTTCATCGTTAATAATGACGGACTGAATACAAATATTTTATCAAATTTTTTATTATATATACCTGAGGACTTTTTTGTTTTATTTTTACATACTAAATTTAAAAGGAGTGTTGTTTTTCCACTACCAGCCTTACCAACTAATCCCATACAGAAATTAAGTGTCTGTGGTAAAGGTAAAGGTATTGTCGTATCTCGGTCATCACAACTAAATCCAAATTTCCTTATTGCTAAATTATTAGTATTAGGGACTTCACTTATATTGATTTCATCATTCATTATATACTATATTAAGATATTAATTTTTTAATATGAAAAACTATACTTTTCGTTTAGTGGTGTTGCTGAAGGATATTGAGGAGTATTATAGTAATCCTCATCTTCATCTACACTGACTTTTTGTTTTCTTTTTTTAGGCTTTTCAATAATCTCTTCTTCGCTACTGCTTTCGTCTTCATCACTTTCAGTATAATAAACGACTTTCTTTTTTGGTTTCGGTTTATAAACAACTTTCCTTTTTTTTGTAGGTTTCCTTTTATAAACGATTTCCTCTTCATCACTACTGGAACTTTGGTATATAATTGTCGGCTCTTTTTTTGTCCTTTTTACAACTTTTTCATTCACTATAGCAGATTTAGCAGTTTCCTTAGTTTTTTTTCTATTATCAATATTAAGTTGGCGTATTTCCCTTGCCTTTATAAGTGCTTGTTTTTGTTTGTCGGTGCGTTCTTTTTTAGGTTTAGTATTGGACTTTTGTAAAGCCTCTACTTGATTATTTTCAGTATCTTCTTCAGTATCTTCATTATCTTCAATTATTTCTTGAGTTTCTTTCATTATACTTAAGACAATAGAAGATTATTGAAGGATAAATTTATTTTAGTAATTGGTATTTTTATATATCCTTAGTATAAATGAAAGTAAATATATCTAAAAGAAAAGGAAAAAAGTATTATGTAGTATATCAAGGTAAGCAAATCCATTTCGGTCAAAAGGGAGCAAGTGATTATACAATACATAAAGACCCTAAAAGGAAAATGGCTTATCTTAATAGACACAGGAAAAGGGAAAATTGGAATTTATCTGGTGCTAATACCGCAGGATTTTGGAGCCGTCATATACTATGGAATCAACCGATAAGCAAGGAAAGGAATATGGCTTTAATCCATAAAAAATACCCCTCACTTTGAAATCTTTTCGTCTTTCATTTGTAAGGCTTTATCAAAGTCGTTTTTAGGCTTTATTTCATTTCCAATATTAGTCGTTTCAATTTCCCTTTCACAGGCACAGCCTTTTACTAAACCACATTCAATTTTCTTACAAGCGGATGCTTTCATTAATCCTGCTATTCCTGCTATAACAATACCTAAGGCTGTTGATAATTCAAGAATAGTCATAGTGCTTATTATCATTTATAATTAATATCTAACTATATATTAAATGTATAATAATAAAGTAAGGAAATCAAATAATTCTATAAAAAATAAAGATGTAGCAGATGGAAAAAAGTGTGAAGCCATATCAAAAACTATATTGGAAAATTATTTAGGTATTTCCTTATTAACTACAGACTGGTTTTCTATTAGCGACTTTAGTAATCCTATGTATGAGATTGAACTTAAAAAACGAAATGTAAAGCATAAGACTTATGCTGATACTATGATAGGACAAAACAAATTAGATTATATGAAAAAACAAATGGCTATTAATAAGACTTGTATATTTGCTTTCCATTTTACCGATGGACTTTATATAATTAAACTTGATGAGGAAAATATTAAAACTATAAAGGAAAATAAATATGGCGGAAGGAAAGATAGGGGTTATAATGAATTTAAAAAATCAGGTTATTGTTATATTCCAATAGACCAACTTGTTAAAATCAATTAAATCTAATATTAATTAATAGATAATTAATTAATTAAATAGTGTAATCATATATAAAGATGGCATCAATACTCGCAAGTATAGCAGGTGGATACGCATTAGATAAGTTAGGAAAAGCATTAGGATTAGAAACTGGTGGTCGTGTCCCTAAAACGGCTATGTATATGCTCCATAAAGGAGAAGTTGTTGTCCCTGCTAAGATAGTTAATAAAAAAGTTAAAGTCGCAAAAATAGCAAAACCACGAGGATTAACAAAAGCAGGTAAAGTCAAGAAAAAGCCCGGTCCTAAAAAAGGCACAAAGAAAGGCGGTGTCCTATTTCCTAATAGTCAATATGGAACAGGACGGAAAAAACCCGGACCGAAACCGAAAATAAAAAAGCCTACTAAAGCAAACCTGAAAAAAGCAAACGCAATCATAAAAACCATAAACAAAGATAAATTAAGAATGAGGTTGGAAGGTAAAAGGTAAAATATAAATCATTAGTAAGTCCTTTAATAAATAGTATATAATATATAATGTTTAATAATAGACTTGGAAAAAAAATAAATAGGATAGGTAAAAGATTAGGCAATAAAATAAATAGTGTAGGTAGTCGGTTAGGACTTAAAAATGTCTTTAAAAAAAATACTTTAAAGCCTAAAGATGGTATGACTGATAGTGAAAAATTAAGTGCTAAAATCGCTGAAGATGCTTATGAAAAGAATAGAAAGGACTTTGGTGATTTTAAATATGACTCTAACTTAAGTGATGGTGATAGGGCTGTATATCATAATAAGATTACTAAAAAGACACGAATAGGATACAAAGGAACAGATAATTTAAAAGATGTAAAAACCGATGTGTTTGATAGTAAAGGAAATATCCTTAAAGGGACACAAAATAAAAATCCACAATACCGCAGGGATTTAGACCATTTTGATAAAGTCGCCTCCATATATGGTAAGGATATAGCCTTATCTGGTCATAGTTTAGGTGGCTCAAGGACCTATAATGTAAGCAAGGAAAGGAATGTGAAAGGAGATGCTTTTAATACTGGTAGGGGTTTTGATAAGTCCTTGAAAATAAATAAGAAAAAATGTAATACCCCTAATCCTCCTTCGTGGTGTAATAAAATGACCAGTCTAAGGATAAGTGGCGACCCTTTAAGTCTTATGAATAAAGATGCTTATGGAAAACATAAAACCTTTGAAAGTGCTGGATTAAAGTCCCATTTTATGTCTAATTTTAATAAATAAGTATATCATATATGCCTAAAAAGAAATTAACTAAAAAGGATAAAATGAAAATATTAAGGATTAAAAGATTAAAAGCATTAAGGCTAAAAAGGATAAGGGAAATGGATAATGTGTCTATAGGAAATAACAGACAAATAAATAGACAAATTGTTAATGTAAATTATCCTAAAACAAGTATAAGGAAAGCTCCTGTTAGGAAACGAGTTGCTAAGAAAGATATAAGGAGTAATCAAATAAGTAATGGAGATAAACCTATATATACACCTACACAAACAAGAATGCTCCCTAATTTTTCCACTAACTCACAACCTCAAAATGTTCCTATGACTAATGCCTTAGGAAATACTATAGATAATACATCATCAAAGGAAATCCAAAGGATATGGGCTACCCTAAGTGATATACAACGAAATCGCTATAGACGGCTTAGGGATAGTAGTAGTAAGGGTGTTGGAAATCCTAAAGGAAAACAATTAAGGGATAGTAATAAAAAAATGTTAAGGGGTAGTGTATCAGGTGAAACAGGAACTTCGTGGTCAGGACCTTATGTTGAGTTAGGAACTTCAGGAAATGAGTATCCATTAGATAATAGGAATTCATTAGAAAATAGGACAGCAAGGAGTATCGCAAGAAAAGTGGCGTTAAGTAGTAGTGAAGATGGGGAAATTAAAAATCAATATTTAAATCCTGCTCCTCGTCCTCGTGATGACCCTAAAAAAGACGCAAGACGAGCAATAAGGGAATTTCAAAAAAGCACAACAAATCCTAAACAACAATCTCAAAAGGCTATCGCAAAATCTTTAAAACCTATATACGATAGTTTAAAATCAGGTGAAAGTAGTTCAAGTGAAGATTATCCTATGCCTTTATCAAGGGGTAGGAAAGTAGGGGCTTCACATCGTATGACAGTCCCAGAGTTTAGTGATACAACCGCAAGGACACCAACACCACTACCAATACAATCCGCAAGGGAAACTGATTCAGTTTATTCCGCAAGGGATACTGATTATTCCGCAAGGGATACTGATGGTGAAGAGTCTAAATTAGGTGAAACTGATAGTGATGGAAATACTATGGCTTATAATTAAAATCTTAACTATATTATATGGACTTAAGTAAATTAGATTATTTTTTCACAGAAACCGACAAAGAAACTGAAGATGAATTATTCCGTGAGGTTAATCAAGAATATACAGACCTAAGGAAAGTAGATTATTATGTAGATGAAGATTGTAAAATACCTATTAGTTTCACACAAATCCAAAATGTAGAACAAGGAATATTATGGTATGAATATTATCACCCTGAAATACCTGATGATATAATCCCTATGTTGGCGAGATTTCAGTTTGGTAATTTACCACCTAAACACACACGACACACTAAGAAAAAGAAACAAATCACTAATATCCTAACTTTTGAAAATAAATCAACAACTATTAATTTTAATGACTAATTATTATATAATGGATATGTATAATGGCTTATCAATTAGAACACCACGCCCCTTCGTCTAAGGTTATATATATAGATAGTAGGGACGCAACTAATTACCTTACTTTTGAAAATTCAATACCTATGACTTCACATTTTCAGTTTATATTTGATGATGTTATACTAATACCTGATAATATATCCACTTTAGTTTCATTACATTCAGCGAGTATTCCATATAGTTTTTATAATATAAGGGAAGGTATTAACGATAGATTAGATTTTGAAATCGCATTACACGCTAATTATCCAACTGGGTTTGTAAGGTTTTTTATTGATATACCTGAAGGAAATTATAGTGTTAATTCTTTATTATATAGGCTTTCCTTAGACCTTGAAACGGCTTTAATTAATCTTAATGCTGATGCTTCAAGTCCCTTATATAATATCATACCAAATCCTAAGTTTTTATTTGAATATGTTAAATGGAAACAAAAAGTCGTTTTATCGTGGGCGACAGATAGCACTAAAGGATTTGAAATTAGGTTCTTATTTGAAACAGGTGATAATAGGACAAGGGCTATGAGGGTTGAATTAGGATTTAGGGAAGGTGATACACAGGGATTTTATTTTACTTTAGCAGGAGAACAACGAGCGTCTTTAGCGACAAATGAAAGTGGTATAAGCAAACCTCAGGATAGTCAATTTCAAACTAAATTTATGTCCCCTAATTGTATTGATATACAAAATTCCGTTAGAGGACTTTATATAAGGACTAACTTAACAACGACATCAACATTAGATACTCAAAGTGGAAGTTATAGTAGTATCTTAGCAAGAGTTCCTATAACTATCCAAAGTGGGGGTGTAGTATTTTTTACCCCTAATCAGGGAACACATAAAGCATTAATAAAGTTAAATATAATCAAAGCAATAACTATAAGGATTACTGACGAAAGAAATAGACTTATCAACTTTAATGGACTTAATTTACAAATCGCATTACAATTAGATTTCGTTTATACGAAAAAACCTATAGCGTCATTAACGGCATTAGAAAGTCGTATGCTTAGACACACCGATGAAAGAAATGAAAATAATAATAGACCACAATTTTTAAAAAATAAAAAAGTAAATCCTAAGTAAGATTTTTAATATACCTAATTATATATAATGGGTTTCTTTAGTAAATTAGGCATTAAAGCAATAGGTAGTATAGGAAAACGAATTGGTCTTAAAGGATTTGGTGCTGGTATTAAAAGACTTGGTAAAAAGGCTTTTCAAGTTGGGGCTAAAAAGGTCGTGGAACATAATATTAAAGGAAAAATAAAAGACGAGTTAGGAAAACAAGCAATCAAGTTTGGGACAAAGCAAGTTGGAGATTTTCAAAAAGGTGAAGGAATGTTTAAAAGCAAAAGAAGACAAATAGAAAAAGTAAAGGATATTATAAAGGATACTGGTAATGACCCTATGGTTAAATCCTCAATCCGTCATATAAAAGATGCTAATCCTAATATGTTTTCAGGTATATCAGGAAGATACTAACTTTTTTTAAAATAACTATTAAATAAAAATATACAATAAATAATATATAATGTCTTTACTTAATATAAATAATACTAAAACACGATACACTATTCATATAGACAGCCGTTATGGAGTTCAAGTTGATGATAGTATAAAGAAAGTTCAATATTGTTCTGCTAATTTCTTTAATATTGACCCTAAATATACTAAATCATTAATTTATGTTAAATACTTTCAAATGACCCCGGGTCCTGCCGACCAAACAGATGTTAGTTTTGATATTGTTTGTAGGAATAAAACTTTTCCTAATAATTTAGTTCTTCGTAATCCAAGTAGTGTAGGGGCGATAGCTCACGGCTTACCGACTAATGGTAGTTATTCACAAATTATAGCCGTTGTCCCTGCTAAAGGAATTTCTTTTAGTGACACTGCTGGAGGACAAATTAATGCTGGTATTATGATGGAATTTCCGGGGTCTGTACAGGAAAATGGAATTTTATGTGGTGAGACTTTCATAAATGGTGGTGATTTTATAATTGAAATTATAGGAGATGAAAATAGTCCTTTAGAAACTGCTGCTGGTTTTTACAAAATGACTATTGAAGTCCAATTAGTAGAAAATGATTACTAAGATTATAAAACCAAAAAATAATATAAAGGATAATTATATAAAATGGAACGAAAAGCCCCTAAAGAAGTTAATTATCAAGATATACTACCCTTAGCATTACCAAGTTCCTCAAATAGGCGTGAGTTTATGCCTAACAACGGACAAACATTTTCCCCTACTGGGACAAACATAATCCGTATAGATGTTAATGCTGATAGTATGTTAGATGCCTCACATTCATATTTACGAGTTAAATTAAAAAATATAGGGACAGCAACACACCACCTTTCCCCTGATAATGGATGCCCGTTCATCCAAAGGTTGAGAATCGAATCTGGTGGGACTACTTTGGAGGATATTTATGGTTATAATCGCTTATATAATATGTTAGAATACGCACAGACCTCACCAGATAATTTTCAAAGTGAAAATAGTTTAAATTTAAATCAAAATCAAGCGATATCATATTTAGGTACTGGTGCGGCGACTGTCCCTACTTGGGGCGACCCTATTTTTAATATGACTAACTATAATTGTCATACTATTCCCGGCGGTGGAGTATTAGTTGCCGGTGGCGCTGCTGAAAGTGATAGTATGGTTTATTGTATTCCATTAGTTAGTGCGATATTTAATTGTGAAAAATATATTCCATTAATTTTGATGAATGCTGGAATAACCATAGAAATCACATTAGCACCCGGAGCAGAAATCGGGACTTGGACTTTACCTGCCGTCGGTGGTGCTGGTTCTACATCTACGGCTTATCAATTATCTAATGTTGCTTATTGTGCTCATTTAGTTGATATGGATAGGTCTTTTTATGACGCATTAAGGGGTGAAATGGCTTTATCAGGGTCTATCGCTATACACGGACAAACTTGGAAACATTATTCTGCTAATATCGCTGCTGGTGATAGCACCCCGACAATTAATATTCCTGCTCGTGCTAAATCAATAAAATCAATATTTTCCACATTTAGGAAATCAAGTTCATCTATTGATTCGGCTACTGAAAATGCTCGTTATTCCACAGGGGTATTACAAAGGAATAATATAAGTAGTTGGGGTTATAAGATAGGTAGTGTTAATTATCCACAATCAAAAATTAATGTGTCAGAAAATAATATAGCACCGACTTTATGTGAAGTCCTAAAAGCATTTGGTAAATTAGGTGATACTTCAACAAGTTCCTGTTTATCTAAAACAAATTTCCGTCTTGCTAATGATGGAGATGCTACAAGTGAGCCTAACCCTGATAATAGAGTCCAAAACTTTCTTATTGCTTATGATTGTGAAGGTTTCCAAAAAAGTAATTTAGAAAGTGGTGTAAATACCAGCGAAAGAGCCTTAGCGATTTCATTAGAACTTACTTATGCTGTGGTAAATGCTTATGCTATCACTAATGATAATTATGTATGCTGTGATGCTTTTTTCTATATTAATGGTGATGGGACTTTAACACCTTCTTCCTAAAATAATTAATTAAAGGATATTAAAAAGTAGTTGTTTATTATATGTTAAATAGAGGTGGTAGATACTTTAATCAAATAGGTCGTGTAGCACCTGTAGGAATACACACAAACGGCGACCCAAGTTTTTTCGTTAAGGGAACTAAGGGTTCATTTAAAGGGACAAAAAGTTTAACGCATATAGGAGAAGAAGATTACACCGCTAAAAAAGGTTTAATCCACGATGAAGGAGGTCATAGGGATTTATTAGAGCCTTTGGATTATTCTTAAATTATTAAGGAAATTATATAATATAAATAAAAATATTTGTTTATATTATAAAATGGAAAAACCAGATTACTTTTATAGGCATTCTATGTATCATTATGTTAATTATTTAGATTGCTTATTTCTTTATCCTAATATACCTGAACCATCACATTCTTCTTTTAAATAAAAATCAGTCCAATAATCAACCTCGTAAGGACTAAGCCAATCACCAGCCTTTATAATTTTCGTAGTAAAAGGTCCTCCTGTTGTTGATGAGTATAATATATAGTGTCCTGTTCGTGGGTGAGCTTCACCAAATATATAAGAACTAAAATGATGAACTCTAAGTTTTTTCCTAAATTCCTCACTATGTCTGTTCATACTACGAAAACGGATTGTCTTATCACTCATAGATAATACTAAATGAGGAACACCATATAACTTATAATATTTACCTACTTGAAATTTTCTATTAACTATTATTACCATTTGCTATATTATACATACCTAATTTATGTTTAAGTATATTTTTAATTTCGTAAATAAAACTATTTAAAAATAAAGTGTATAGTATATATATAAAAAAAATGAGTGGTACTTTAGGTAGTATATTAAGCATTAATAACGGAAAACAAATGAAGCGAGTTGAGGAAGGAGTAAATCTATTATATAATGGGGGTAAAAAAACTTATAGGACTAATGATAAATCTAATTTAGAACCTGATAAATCCTATATTGTAATACATAAACAAAATGGTTTAGTAAGTTGGATACAAAAAGGACAAAATGTATGTGTCGGTAATAACGCCTTTTATTTAGAAAATAAGGATTTAACACAGCCTTCCTTATTAAAGTATTTATATTTTGTCTTTGTGAGTATGCCTCAAATAATCACACAGCATTTACACGGAAGCGTACAACCAACTTTAAGGAAAAGTGATATATCTAATATAGGAATTCGTCCTGTCTCCTAATTATACTTGATATGTTTATTTAAAATCTAACTAATAAATATATGAATTATAAAATCGTTATACCGAGTTATGAAAGACTTAATGCTTTTTTTAAAAAAACCTATACTAAAATTATTACTAACTATCAACTGGAAAATGTTTATGTCTTTGTAAGTTGTTGTGATGACCTTAATGAATATAAAAAGAAATACCCTGAATTGAATATTATTTTATCACCAAAAGGATATGGAGAAACCATTAATTTTATTACAGAGTATTTTGATATGGATACGAAATATGTCCTAATGGGTGATGATATAAATCGCTTTACTATTTGTGAAGGGACTAAGTTAAAACCTGTTGAGGATTTAAATAAAGTCATTATTGAAACTTTTGAAATTATGGAAAAAGAAAAATGTAATCTGGGTGGATTTTATCCTACGCCTAATGGGTTATGGTGTTCTAAAGCAATAATCCAAACTACGGACTTACGATTTATCCACGACGCCTTTTGTTTGATAATTAATAAAAAGATATTAGTTAATCCTAACCTTATGAAGATTGATTTCCAAAGGACTATATTGTATTATCAATATGATAATAAAGTATTACGACGAAATCGTTATTCTTTTTCAACTGCTTTTTTAAAAGGTAAAGGTGGTAATCAGCAAGAAAGGCTAATGGAAAAAGAAAAAGCATTAGAATTTTACGAAGAATATAAACCCTACATTAGGAGATTAATTACTCATAAAAGTGGAAGTTCAAGTTTCCTTTTGAACCCTACAGGAAAAAAAAATTAACATTAATATACTACTATATACCAAATAAATATTATTGTTATAAAATTAACTAAAATATAACTATAATATAAGTATAATTTATAAAAAAAATATGTTTATTACTACACCAACTTTATAAATCTCAAAATAACTACAAAAAAAATCCAGCGGTTCGCCTCATTATAGACGAAATTAAAAAAAATAAATTTAATATAATTAATAATTATTGTAGTTCCTTATTAATCATATTAAAGTTATTGTATTATTTTATTTTATATATATATTATTTATTTATTTGCGTTTCTACGCTTATTACGAAGATTATTTTCATAAGTATAATGGTCTAACCATTTATCATCATCAATCCAACCACATCTCCAACCATAGGATATCGGCCAGTCATCTCCAAATTCATCATTTAGTTTTTTAGATTTCTTATAATGCTCTTCACAAACATCTTTATTAGACCATTTAGTTGTCCCCATCTTAGAACATCTACAGCCTAATTTATTATTATATACATTAGCCTGACAATGACCATCAGGATACTCACTTAAACCTATTTTAGGCTTCCAATTAGCCGTCTTTTTAGTCGTCTTTATAACCTCTAATTCCTTAATATCCGCCACTTTTATACCATCAGGAAAATATCCAGATTTTATTAACTCGTCTATTAGAAACTCCTTGTCGTGTAGTTTTAAGGTTTTTTCATAGTACCTTTTGTCTGTAGTCGTCATTTCCCCCGTTTCGTCATCTACAGAATATTCATAATACTCTATAGCCTTAGGCTTAGATTTTTCTGTTTTTAACTTCGTTGAGGACACGGATAATTCCTCGGTCAGGCGGATATTGTCGGCTTTTTGCTGTTCCATCATAGCCTCCATATCCGCCATCTTCTTCATCATAAGAGCCATAGCCTCTTCCTGTTGTTGAGCCTTTGACGGCTTTTTTGGTGTAGTGGTCTTAGGCTTTTTGGTTGTGGTGGTTTTTTGGTTTTGTGCTGTTGCTTCCATATTGCTATACTATACCTACATACTATATTCTTAAGTGTTTTTTATTTTCGTAAAAACACTAAACACCCCTAAATTTTGACTTAGGAGTTTAAGCCGTTAAGGCTGTTTTAGGTTTTGACCTGAGTATAAATAAGTACCCCTA
>TARA_R110000822_G_scaffold63736_4_pt1 | contig 19117 bp, 19 predicted proteins | sample TARA_R110000822 | Tara Oceans TARA_R110000822 (sample SAMEA4397666) | marine metagenome | biome: Polar Biome; feature: [SRF] surface water layer (ENVO:00010504); material: water (ENVO:00002006), including particulate matter (ENVO:01000060) such as... | depth 5 m | reverse complement strand
TCTCCACCACTGGATAATTTCTTAAGAATATTACCATTAATTCTATACTTACCTTCTGCATCCTTAGTAATTTCATTGGTTAATAGTAACCTCTTAAACTCAAAAGGAACCAACCAAGACAATGCTTTTGCACTATCCGATTGTCCTGATTTATATAAGAAATTTTCTGAATTAGTTGCCCTAACATATTCAACAAAACAATTTTCTAATCCACCACCAAGAACACCTTTACCACAATCTCTTTCACCAATACCTACAGCCCAGTTTTTATCTTCCACATGACCAGCAAGACCCCGAGCAATATAATTTAACCAACAATCAAGCATTTCTTTATCGTGATTAAATATAGGATTTAATATTCTATCATATACTTCTAAGATGTGTTTAGTATCTGCTTCTTCATAATTTCTATTGATTTTAATTGTAGTATGAACTTCATTGTCATATGGTTTTAGACTACCGGATTTAAAATCATAATATCCATTTTTAAAGCATAATTTACCAATATTAGAACTCCATAATTTATCAATAAAATCAGGGTCTTCTGTTGGTTCAATAAAAGGTATTAATGCATTACAACCTTTAGTCATCCGTGAATATGGTTCAATAATAAGATTACCATCTTTATCAGTTTTAAATACACACATATTAACATTACCAATCATCTTAACTAATCCTCGTTTAATGTGTTTATCATTAGATGTCCATACATCATTTAATCTCATAAAAACCCGTTCATTACAAATGACATAATCATTTTTAAGTAAATCACTAAGTATATCTCCACCTTCTTTATCACTCTCAATGAGAATGGTTTCATCTAAACCTGGAACTTTTGAAAATTCTTTAACAATAACATCTAATTCAAAACCAGTATTTTTCTTAATTAATGCAAGTAATTTCTTTTTATCATCAACTTTTATTGGTTTATCAATATGTATACCATCATGAATTAAGGCACCAACCTTATAACCTTGATCAATAAGAAAATCATACATAGTTAATAATACTTTACATTCGTGGGTTTGTAGATAATAACTTAATGCTGTCCCATCAATATTCCAATTATCCTCACCCTTCCGTTTCATAGCTTCCATCCGATATTCTAAGAGTTCATTCTTCTGAAGAATTTTATCTCTACATACTTTTAATTCTTTTTCTAATGCTCTAAAATATTCAGGTAAATCAGAACCGGAACCACCATAGAATAATTTAAGAACAGCAACCTTAACAGCATCTCTATTCATACCATAATCTCGTTCACAATTCTTAAAAACTTTAGAACGATTTTTAACATACACCTTGAACAATGGACAATCATATCCAAGAGAAGTATATATCTGATACAGCATTTCAGGATGAGCATTTACAATATCTAAATCATGGTAATACTTACTACACAAGGCAGACTTACATATCTTAGGCATATTATTACCTTGAGATATACATCCATCTTCTTCTTTTACTCCATCTACTTTAACAGATAAACGACCAATCTTATTCACTTTATAATTAACCTTGACAACTCCTTTCTTACCAAACTTCTTATATTTATTTAGTGAGTTAATAGTCTCCTCATCAATCAGTTCAGAGTTAATAAGGATTGCAAGGTTTTTAACATCATATTTTTCATAAAGTGAGATTGTCCGTTCCATATAATCTTGAGTAGATAATTTATTGAGCATCTGACTTTTCATTTCTTCCATTCTATACTTATACTTAGATTTTAATCTTTAAGTATTAAACGCATAAATCAAGTTTTATTAATAAACTTAATATTAAAAAAATAATGGTTAAAAAAATAATTAATCAGATGGATATATTAAATACCATCCATATAAATACATGAGACATATTATAACACAACAACAATCTATTTGGTGATCTGTCATTTAATTGTATACATATTAAATATCAATACCGGACTTTTTCAACATTTCAACTCGTTCCGGGAACTTCTCTTTAAAAGATTGAATTCTATCAGTTTTCCGATAATAATAAAATGAACTCCTTGCATTAAGAAATTCTTTATTATTTTCATATTTCTCTTTTTTCTTATCTTTATTTAGTAAATAATGACCCCGAGCCCTTTCTCTATTTTTTGATTTAAATTCATCACTATCTTTAATAATTAAATATCTTGCCTTTTCTCGTTCCCGTTTAATATTATATGCTTCTACAATTGCTTTAATTCTTTCTTCAGAAAAATTGTCCATAACTTATTCTATACTTATACTTAGATATTTATTTTTAAGTATTAAACTCATGAAATTTAAATATCAATAATATTAAATGCCATTAGATAAACAAGGGAAACCGATACTCTATAAACCTTGGAAAAACGATACTAAATCTAAATTTAAATACTGGGTATATGTAAAATCAGATAATAAAAGGGGATTTAAAAAAATTGGATTTGGTCATAAAGATTATGGTCAGTTTAGAGATAAATTAGGTGAATATAAATCCAAAGACCATAATGATCCAAAACGAAAGAAAGCATATTATTCAAGACATGGTAAAGCAACAAGTAAAGATACTGCTAAGTATTGGTCTCATAAAATATTATGGTAACTATTGCCTTACAGGTTCAATGGCTTCAGGTTCAACTGGAACAATTGGTTCCTCTTCTTCTTCTTGAACAACTGGTTCTTCTTCATCAACTACAACAGGGGGTGGTTCTCTTGTGCAATCAAATATATAACATTGATCGGATAATCCTATCCTACATCTACAAAGACACCGAGATTGCCATACAACTAATAAGAGTGCTGAGATTGCTCCCAACCCTAATACAAATGCTTGAGCAAAATCGGATATCGTAAAATCCTCCATCTGAACACCCATGATTAATTTATTATTAGTATATATATTTTTATTATATATAGTATTAATAAAAAATAGTATGCCTGATATGAAACCAATAGATGCTATCAAGCAGAACTTAGAATTAGTAAAAAATGATGTTAAATGCATTAAATCTGATATTAAAGAAATATTAGAAATATTGGAAAGAAAAAGAAAAGAAAAAGAAGAAATTGAACCCGATGTTTCTGCAGGAGAACCTGCTCCCGGATGGTTTTGGAGTGGATGAAAGTCCTCATGTCTCAATTGTCCTTTTACAAAATGTTTATATCGGTTAATAATAATTATGAATATCATAATCTAAAATAAATATAAAAAGTTTTAAAAAAACTGAGGACAATGAGGACACTTAGGACAGACCCTATCTTTTGTATGGTGAATGGTAATGTTTTAGTGTCCTCAAAAATATTTAAGTGTCCTCAAAGTTTTAATGTGTCCCCAAAATTAAAATTAAAATATTTGTATAGAATATAATGACAACACTTGAATTAGTTCCTATCAGTATTTTGTGCCCAACTTATAATCGGTCTAAGTTCTTACCTCTATTTACTAATAATTTACAACTAACTAATTACCCCAAAGATAAACTTGAATTAGTAATTGATGATGATGGAACAGAACCATTTATAGTAGACATGGAACAATTTAAACGAGACATACATCCCATAAAAGTTAATTATTTAAGATATCCACAAAGAAGAACCATAGGTGAAAAAAGAAATAATTTAGTCAAGAAGTCAAGTAATAAAATAGTTGTATTTATGGATGATGATGATATTTACCATCCGGATTATATCCCATATAGTTATACAGCATTAAAAGTAAATAAAGCAGGGATAGTTGGATCCAACCAAATGATATTTATATTCCCAGCTGATAATTGGTTAATTACTGGAATACAATGTGAGAAGAAATTTCAGATGCATGAAGCAACAATGATGATGACTAAAAAGTATTTTAGAGCAATGCAGGGATTTGGTAGAACAAGTCAAGGAGAAGGAGCAAGTATTATTCAATTACAAGACAAAAATGTATTTATAACAGATATTAGATTTTGTATGATTTGTGTTGGTCATGATGGTAACACAATATCTAAAGAAGATTTTAAAAACTCAACATCAATGGAAAATCCTGCTGTTATGGATTTACCTCAGGTTGAGATTTTAAAAACAATTCTCGGAATTTAAATATATATATATAATAAATGGAAGATATCGTAGATACCAAAATAATAGAGTGTAATCGTAAGAACTCCGTAGAGAGCACTCTTAATACTAAACAAAATCCAGCACAATATACTAACCAAATAGGAGATGGTATTAAGTTAAATGTAGGTGATGAAGTATCTGTTGCCGGTGTATACATATCAGAAATAGGTGCCGGTTCAGATACTATTGAATTCAAGGGTTCTGATTTAGTTGATTATAAAGGAAGACCTTTATCAAGAATAGTAAACTATACACAAACACTTGGACTTGCTCCTGTAGTTATGGAACCGGGAACATCAGCACCAGCACCAGTTATAGGTGGGTTTCAAAAAACAATAACAAGTCAACAACTTCAATATGTTCCACAAAAAGATAATGAAACGATTATAAGTATTCAATATTTTAAAACGAATGATGGTGAAAATTACATTAATTTACCTCAGAGATTTGATGTATCAATAACTGATACAGCTTCTGATGCTTGGTTGAAAGGAACGGGTGCTGCTGGTGTATTAGAACCATTTAGTAGAACCCGATGCTCTACTGATTTTCGTAGATTTAATTTACCAACACCAGCATATGCTAAAGACCCGGATGGATTTTATATTAGAAAAAATGATAATAAAAGATTTAGTATTTACAGGAGAACTGGGACAACTTATCATAGAAAACAGATAAAATATTATAATGAAGATTTACCGGATGAAGATAGTGAAAGACCTCCTATAAGTAACGATCCAGCATATGATGATTATATACCCTATATTGAAAATATACCAATAAGTATTACACCTGGTTTTAATTCTCCAAGTGATATTGCAGATGCTATAACATCTCAATTAAAAAAAGGAAAGGAACCTAAATCTTATCAGATTGTAGATAATTCAGGAGTTATTAGACAGATATCAACTATATATAATAATAATACTTGGAATGCTTTTAATTGTGCTGCTCATGGTAGATGGAGTAAACCTGGATATGATGCATATACACTTCTTAGTAGTGCTTCGGCAACACCTTCATCTGCCAGTAGAACTCTTCAGTTAGAGTATTATAATTCATATGAACACATAGGTGTAAAACGACCGGAAATATTTGAATTTGGAAGGAAGGTGAATGGAACAGGATATCCTGCTTGGGATGCTACATTTGATAATAGATTATCAGCAGCATATACTCATGCTGATAGGGTAACAGCAACTTTACAAACAAGAATTCAGTTTAACGAAATCAATTGTTCTAAGATATCCATGTTTTTAAAACAACAAGCAATATACCCTGATTTAATAGAGAATGAAAATACTAAAAAATGGTTATTTAATGCATCTCAACAATGGAGAATGAGGGATACAACGAATACAAGATATTTACATATACAACCAAATTCGGCATCAGCAGCAACAGCAACTGACTTTTTGGGATGTGATAATAATGAACCTAATGATAACAAAGCAGGAACACCCATTCAAGTAAGAGAACAATTAGTAGATTGGTCATCAAGACCAATTTTCTTTTATTATGATGAAGTTCTTGAAGATACTTTTACAGATGGAAGGTCAACGGATAATATGTGTTATGGTTTCTGCACATCAAGTATAGATGGTTTTATAATATTACATCCTGAATTGATAGGTGGTAGTAGAGAAACTTTATTTTTAGGTTTTCATGAAACATCAACAGAACCAATTGTTCCCGGAGACCCTCCTGACTGGCATAGGGTAGACATTCCGATTGATAGTAGGATAGGTTATGATTACCATTTCAATGCTTATGGGACAGCAACTATCATACCTTATACAGGTGTGTTACCTACAGATATATATGAACATCAGATAAATAGTATAATAGATGCTGACCAACCTGCCGGAGCAATAACAACAGCATCATCTACACCCATTTATTCATATGTAAATCAGATATACATGGGAGCAAACGACCCTCTATTTAATTTTGACGAAGTGAATAGTAGATTTACATTTTCACGATTACATACAGCAGAGACAGCAGGTCAGGCTAATATGGTGGCAGGAATAGATTATCCAAATGCTCCTCAGAATAATCTTGATGCTAAAGATGAAGTTTATAAAATTAATAAAAGATTAAATGGATGGAATTTCTGTCCACCAATGGTTCCGTATTTAGGTAATGGTTCTATGAGTGTTGAATATACTAATGCTTGGGTAGATACAAAAAATCCGGCAGCATCAACAAAACTTATATATTCATTATTTAATGAAAATTTAGAACCCTTTGAAGTATTTGATACTAAGTGTGGTATATTTATAACAGATTTAGGATATGATAAAGAAAGTTGGGATGGTGGTTTATGGGAAACATTAGGTTTTACATATGAACAATTCAATTCCCAAGATACAACAAGACAGACAAGAATTACCGAAACAAATAAAACCAAATTAAGTGTTATAACAACCAATAGTGAAATTGTAAGCACAGACACACAAGCATATGTAGTTAATCCATTTGGAGCACCATTATACACAATACAATTAACAACACCTTCTCTAATAGGGGCATCAGGGACACGGGGAGAATTTACAGCAGCAGGTGTTAAACCAACCGAACTGGCACGAGGAGCACCTATATTCCCGGCAATAACTGAGAATACAGAAAGTATAATTATATCTGCTCAAAATTTACCAAAGAAAATGAAAACTGGGGCATACTATACTATAAGGTCATCATTGATAGATAGACCATCATACATAGGAGCAAAGTCAAGTAACTCATTATTACCAGTTATGCATATATGTGATAAACAATATTCAGGTGGAGATTTCTATTTCTCAAGTGAAACACAAGAAACATTTAAAATAACCAAACCTACAACCATATCGGAAATTACAACATCTATACATGATAGTGATGGTTCATATGCTCGGGTAGATGAAGATAGTTCTGTTATCTATCGGATAACAAAAACTCTTAAAATAAATACAGATCTAATATCAACATTGGTTAATAATTCAAATAAAAAATCTAAGTAGTAATATAGAATGGATGAATTAAGTAGATTACTTGAAACTCTTGAATTATCTGATATATTAGAATATTGCTGTTTATATGAAGATACAGAAGAGATAATATCTTATCTTGCTAAAGGTGGACATAAAACGGAATTAGACTATTATAAAAAAATTATTAAAGAATATGAAGATATGGTGAATAATTTTAAAAAAAATTGTGAATTAAATTATAATATAGATTAGTCAAACTTTATAACAAATCCACCTGCCCTTACAACCAAGCAATTAATCCTTCTAATCCTCTTAAGTTTTTTCTCTTCTAATAATCGTTTCATATAGGGACTAATAATTGGTATAAATGGTTCTTGAACATCCGGATCCATATTAAGCATTCTACTTGCTCGTCTTAAAGAAGGTATATCTCCATATTGCATAATATCTCTCATCTGAATATACAATTCTTCCTTACTATTAAATTTAGTATTCTCAATTATAAATCCGTGTTTACAATAATGAATAATATCCTTTAAGAAATCCATAATACAATTCTTCTCTTTCACAGATAATGGTTTAAATATATTCGGCTTATTTAACATATCTATTAAACTCTTCTTATCTTGGATATGTTTATATATATCAGTTGTATGAAATGATAAATCATTTTCAGAATTTATATAACTGGAAATTAATATGACTAATTGATTTTTATTGAATATCTTATAATTATCAATATTGATATTAAATTCATGCATGATAGTTATTAAATCATGTTTACTAAAAGATTTGTGGATAGGCATATATTATTATAATAATACACAATATAAAAATTTTATATTTTATACATTATAAAGATGCCTCCCAAGAAATCAAGCCCCGATGAAATGATGAATGCTACAGAACTTAGAAAATTAATTCGTGCTCACAATAAACTATCCAAGATAACTATACCGAAAGGACTTAAGTTAGAAGGTCTTGTTAAATTAATCAATGATAGTGGATATACCATTGATCATAAGAATAAGATGATTAAACCAAAACCAACCCGTGGTAAACAGATTGCTCTTGAGAAAAGTAAAAGAAAAGGTGTAGCTTCAAGTGAGGAACTATTAATGAAGAAACAGATGACACCTGAAGAAAAGAAAAAGATAATGGATAAGAAGAAAGTTAAATCAGATAAAGTAAAAGCAGATAAAGATGCTCTGGTTAAACAATCAAAAAAAGAAGGTGTTAAAGAATTTAAAGCAGGAAAAAAAGCAGGAGCAAAAGTTCCAAAGGGTTCTATCATGAAAGATAAAGATATGAAATCTATGGGGACACAGACAAGTGGTTACTAAGTTTTTTATAAGGCATTATCAAGTATCCATTCTCATCATCATTCTCAATAACTTTCAATCTAAGTAAAGCAAATAAAGCACCACTGAATAACTGATGATCAGTTCTCCTGATACCTTGTTTATTAATCTTTCTTTTTAATATCTGATTACAGAACAATACCAAAGCCCCGATGCAATGTTTAATATTCATACCACTTGTATTAGTATCTATGATTGTAGTAGTTCCAAGATGTTCATAGTCTACAAGTCTTTTCTTTTTTGATAATGGAAAACTACTAATGAGTATTCCCTTATAAAATAAATTAATTGAACCATGACTTCCAAAATTAATCATTTCTATTCTAATTATACATATTAATATCCTTTTAAGTATATTAAACTAACATTATACCTATTATATACCTTAAATATGTCAATTAAACTTGATTTATGACTTAAAGAACTCTATTTAAAGAATAAAATCGCGATTTTATGTTTCTTTAAGTGCTAAAACACGAATAATACTCATTTTATAGGGTATTTAAAGGGTAATATAACGAATAATACAAGTTTTATATTGAATAATATACAATTAAACTTGATTTCTGCGTTTAATACTTAAAAATAAATATCTAAGTAGTTGTATAGAAAGAATGAATGTCAGTAAATATGCAACCGGGAAAATTTATGGTATCAGATGCAACACAACTAATCTATTATATGTAGGTTCAACAATGGAAACTTTAAAGTTAAGAGAAAGTAAACACCTGACGGATCTCAGAGGATTTATGGGTGAATTAAAACAACCACGAAAATATAGGACATCCTTTGAATGTCTTATGAATAAAAATTATGATTACTTTCTAATAGAAGAGTATCCTTGTAAAACAAAAGAAGAATTAGAAATTAGAGAAACTTTACACATTCACAATAATATATGTGTTAATAAGAATGTCAGAAATATAACTTTAGAAGATTACGATTTATCAGAGCTTCCATCAGTCCCTTCTTTCACATAGACCTTCTGCTGTGTCTCAACTGAGTGCCCCATCATGTGGGCATCCTTTTTCATTTCATTTTTTAAATCACTATACTTGGAAGATAAGTAAATCTTTCTAAGCATTGTAGTGGATATCTTTTTATTCATATATTTCTCAGAGGTCTTTAATAGTAACTGAGAAATTGCATTCCTGCTTAATGCTTTACCCGTGGATGATTTAAATAATTCACCCATTCCATTAATACGAATATACATTCTTAATAGTTTCTTCAAGTCATTATCTTCTATGTCTATTCTAAGTTCTTCATATTTACTTGATGTCTTGTATTTATTTAATACAAACCATAACTTATCTTTTTCTACTACCATGAAGTTCTGTGCTTCCTTCTCATCTTTACTTAATTTATTATATGCTCGTTTAGTGATTGCATCCATTCCGGATAAATCATTTCTAAGTGGAATTCTTACAAGAATATTATACATGACATATACTTGAAGTAATGCTTTATCTTTAGAAGATAGATCTTCCTTCTTCTTGATTTTCCTTTCTTTTAATTCTTTACCCATAGTCTCTATCATCTTATAAACTTCTTCAATGTCTACAAAATTCTCTTTCTGTTTGTCGGATATCTGTCCTGAAGCCTGTGCATCTTGGTAGTCTTGATTTCCCTTATCTCTTAGTTCTTCATATTTTTTTAATACTTCATCATGGTCACCTTTATCATTTAATGCCATTAATAATATGATGACACTATTATAATAGTTCCTTCTTGTATTAGAAGTTAAATGTCCCAATTTATTTACCACTTCATCTACATCATCAAGAAACTTCCAATCATCAGCATCAAACATTTTCTTAAGTTTATTCAGGTTGCTTTCATACATCTTAATGGATGTATCTTTAATGTTAGGTCTGCTTTCTTTAATAAGTTCTTTTAAGTTTTGTTCGGGCATTTTAATATTATATAAGATTTTAATTTTAAGTTAATTAAACTTAAAAAGACTAAAAGTCCTCAATGTCCTGCTTCATATATTAGTGTTTGATTAATATCTACAATTAAAATTAGATATTCTGAAAGTTGGGATGACTAAATATTTTAGAGGACATTGAGGACAATGGGGACAATGAGGACAAATTAAAAAATAATAATTAATAAATTTAGGCATAATAACAATTGAACTGACCATCTATGAGGGTTGCAACTTTTACTATTTCTATCCAGCACCTGGAAGTATAGGTTCCAGCTTCAAGGGAGTTCATCTTGCTTGTGAGTTCTAATCCACGACTATTAACTCGTTCACCATCAGGCATTCGGTAAGCTGTCCAAAAGAAGTTACCTTGGAGACTATCAGACTGAGATACTGCTTCTAAAGTGGATGGGGTCATACGATCACCCTGCCGACTATATTCAGAACGGGATATAAAGGGGAGCATACCTTCAGTATCTTTTACAGCCTGGAAATGTAGAGCAGTATTAGTCCTATCAATCGGATATAGGAATACATCATTCTTTTTAATATTGGATGTAAGTCTTCCATAAGTGTCAGCACCCGATAATCCACCATCTTCACAAGCATAGGATATGTATTTATTTAGACCAGTTTTCCAACCATCTGAACCTGTAGTATTACAAGCATTTTTATTAATACCTACAAACATTCGGGGGACAAGACGACCGGCACCACCTACATTACGGATCTGATTTTGAGCATCTACTTCACTTAGGGTTGATTTGGTTAGACGATAATCCATGTAAGTGAATTGGAGAGTGGAGTTTTTCTTAGCATAAGCATCCATAACATTACCATCATAGGTTGTGTAATCAGCAATTAGACGGCATTCATTACGATTGACCGATATGTCTACATTGACATTAGAGGCACTTGCATCCGAAATACCATTCACACAAACACGACCACCATCCGACGAACTCTCAAGAGTTAGTTCAATCTGAACAGGCATATCATTATTTAACATGTATAAGGGGAAACTCGTTTTTTGAAATACGGGAAATAAATCCTCAAGGGTTATTGAGAATACACCTTTATTTTCAACTAACTGAAAATCCATAACTTCAAGATTGGCAATGTTATTGGCACCAACACCAACCGAAGTAGGGTAGATGTATTCCTGTCCATTATCTAATCCAATGTGAGACGATAATGCTCCTTGGTCAGGGAAATAAGCACCAGTCCCACGGGCTCCATTATAGAACTGGGAATGGGAAATACCCCTTCCACTTAAATATTGTTCTCGTTCTTTATTGGTTTCATTGGACATAAACATAGACTTGTAAGCAGACCAATGATTAAAATCATCAATTTCACAAATAGTTTTAGTTCCAATTTTAAGGGTGGCACGACGAATTAACGAAGAGATACCTACACCAACCGGGAGGAAACCACGACTTAGGGAAGCACTATTAGCACCAATATTTTCTATCTGAAATGTAATTCGGGAATAAGGGTTAAGAAAACCTTTATTGACTAACTGGAACCTAATAAAATCCTGAGAGAAAATTACCGGTTCTAAAATATCAGTGTCTATCATAGCAGACTGGTTTGAGGGGATTGCTCCAACATTGAGTAAATCAGGGACATCATCAGGCATACCTTCCATTATATTTATAATACTTATAAATATTATAAAATTTTTAGTAAATAATTAAAAAAAGAAGTTTAGAAAATAAGTATTAATCTAAAAATAAACTAAATATTAAATCTTCGGGTATTCTATATTTAAGTTCTTGATTATAATTTTTACTTACTTTTTTACCATCCTTTTGAAAAACATCATTACCCAAATTATTTTTATGTTTCCCTTCTATAATTGAACCACAATCTTTTTTACACATTAGATTATTCCAATCTTTTTTATTAGTCCATATACGAGTTCGTTTTCTATAACCCCAATCACTATACTTACAATAATCAACATCATAATAAGGGATATCTTTCATATATTCTCTATCTTTTAATTTACCACTTTGTGGATTTTCCATAAACCAATATTCACAATTAAAATAATTAATAATTTCTAATGTTTTTTTAACTAACTTATCACCTTCTAACATGTCTAATTGTCTTTGTTCTTCTGTAAATAAAACTAATTCTCCATTAACCCTTTTATGTTTTCCAATCCAAGACCCTTGGAGAATACTGAATGAAGTGCAAGGAGGACTTGCCCATACTATGTCAAAATAATCTTTATCATATTGTTTATAATCAAAATCCATTATATCACATTTATGTTCTGCTTCCATTATCATATCTACTGATACACTAACCCAACCAAGTTCTTTACAACATTTACCTATAGAACCAGTTCCACTGAATAATTCTAAAACATTCATTTATATATACTTATATTTTAATTTTTAAGATATAACTTGAAGACCACCCTGACCAAATAGTAAGGTATTTTTAGCATGAACATATACGAATACACTATTGGGAGAATTGTCAGTTAGTTCTACATCCATCTGTAAGCCCCAGTTAGCACGACTAAAATCAGCACCATCATCACCTGTCGTCGTGTATGATTGCCCAATACCCCATACTAATCCACCTTCAGGTAAATCGTCATCGGTAATAGTCCAGTCTCGGTTCGTGTTTGTCGGAGAAATGGAAGTTCGGTTATTGCCTACAAATGGGACAACCGAATTTAGGAAATTCCGGGATACTTGAGGATCCACAACACTTACTTTAGGATCCAGTTTGTAATTAGTGTCTACATTGAAATCCATGGGATATCTTTCACCACCACGAGTAAATATTACTTGATTTACATTAGCAATACCACCTGCCTGTTTAATAGGCATTAGGGTCATCATAGAATTATATGCAAGATTGTTTAGGTATTCCGATTTAATGAAATTACAGAATACACCCTGAACACGACTTAGACCAAGGGAATAATTGAGAATGGCATTCGTGGAATTGATAGTGCTGTAATACGAGGATACCGATGAATATTCAAAACCACGAGTTTTGGTAGATTGAAGTGCTTGGAGTTCTTTACCCTTGGGTCTGTGAATTTCACAAGTTAATTTAAGATCCGAAAGACTATACTGACAATTAGGATTTTGAGTGGCATCTTTACTTGTATTCCATAGAACAGCAGCATCAGGAGCAAGGTGAATAGATAGAGTTAGTCCCTGGTCAAGAGGCAGATTTCCCGAACCGGCAAGAAGCCCACACACCGGAAAGAAACTAAATTCATTGGCATTTGTGTTACCATCCCTGACAACTCCATCCTGAACACCTGCACGAGATGGTAGTGTTAATGCTGCCTGACCTACATGACCGATTAAATCTTGGTTGGAACTTACAACTGGGAGATAGGTGCTCATAAATCGGTTGTAATGACGAATGTGTTCAATAGTTTGTTTCGTTTGGTAAGATGATAGAACCAGTTGGTCTATGCAAGAGAAAACACCTAAACGACTATCCATAGTCAGGGTATCTGCTGATGTGGGGGTTGTTGCTCCATCGGTTGTGACTTGTAAAGCACCACTAATCCGGACAGACCCACCAATAAGAACAGCAGCATCATCTTCAGATATATCAAATGTAATTACAGGATTGCCTCCCTTATAGGATACTATTCCGTTGGGTGGTAAATTGCTCGGACGAATATCAAGAAACTTGTTAGACATATTATTTATAATTAATATATATATTATAAATATTTATTAAAAAATTTTAAAAACTTTAAGAAAATCTTACTTATACATCCACCATAATACTATCTCCTTTAATAGTAATTCGTCTTAAATGGGCAACAAACATAAACCATAATTTATTCTTTGTTGGGGCAACCGATCCCTGATAGTTCACCTGAAGGTTAAAATCTTTACCACGAGTATCATAGACACCGGAGTTGAGACTTAGAGCACGACCGATTACAAAATTGTTTCTAAACTGGGATAGAGACCTACAGGGGATATCTGCCTGAACAAGTGCCTTCTCTAATTCTATGAGAGGTTGCTGGTCTATTGAAAGTCGTCCACTTGTTTTGGAACATGGAACTTGTCTTGATGGCTGGAGTTTGCCATCATATAAAAACTGATAGTTACTTAGTTCATCGGCTATTCCTACTAATCCGGAACGGGTAGCATTACTGGTTCCATTACCATTTCCTGAACCTTCAATATCATAAGTTCCAGTTGCAGTGAGAGCATCTTTAGCATTGTATTTAGTAGCATCCGTGGGGACACATAGGACTGATCGTGCCCGAGCATTATTCATAGGAATTCGGATATTAGCAACTATATCATTAGCAAGTTGAGAATACTTATAATTCGTGTAAGATAAAACATCATACATCATTGCTCCACCTTCACTCATCTGTTTTTGCATTAATGATGCTTCTTTATCATTTACACTAACTTCTTGAATTATCATTTCCACATTACTTACTAAATAATTCGGAACGAATTGGTGACCGGCAGCAACATCACAGGCAGATTTCTGTTCTACACTATCCGAATATACATACCACTCACCTCCAAGAGCAGTAGAAGCATTCTTCCAAGTCATAGTATCTTCAAATACAATTTCTACTAAACCTTCATTTAAATCGGCAGTGGCAGAAGCATTGATAGAAAGAACTTTAGGCATCTTAAAATGTCCGGAACTATCAGTCCAAGAACCCGAATTGGTTCCATCTTGATATACAAGGTTGACATGTTCGTGAACAACAAATGGAGATTTCCAAGCTCCCGTCTGAGAGTTATCCTGTCTTACATAGATACGATCCGTTGTTTCATCAGTGGCAAGACCAGTTGCACCAACAGAAGTTCCCGAAGCAGATGAGAATACAGGGTTTAGGAATAGTTTATTAAATCTTAGAGCACTCTCCAACTGCCTTACACATTTACTGGCATCTTCAAGGACGATTTCTATACGAATACCCGTGTATAGATTTGGAAATACTTTCGGACTTGACCAAATTCCGGTATGTAGTGGGATACAACATTTTGCTGTGAGAAAATCATCGGCAGTAAAAGCAGTGGTCTGATTACTGGCACTTGGACTTTTGAAGAATGGATTAGTCTCAATATCAGCACACATGGATTTAGAGGTTCCAAGGGTTCCACGACTTTCAGGTTTGTGGGTTGTGCATCCTTCACCCCCTACTGCTCGTTTGTTCTTAAGACTATCATCAGTATCATAATCATACTTTACAGCAACTAAGGCATTGTAGTCCTGAATTTCTTCTAATAGACGACCTCCGGTTTCCGTTGAAGAATAGATACGAATATCACGGATAAGAGATTGGGCTCCAATCTGAGCATCTAACTGAAGACGGGTTTTATGTCCACCAGCAGCAAGGGCACTTAATTTAACATCCATCTGAAGGTAACTATCATCAGGTTTAATATATTGGGTAGTAGGAGGAATATCAATATGTATTACCTGACCTGGGGAATAAGATAGACCATTGGTTGCCGAGTGGGCAGAATAGGTTTGTTCAACTGGAACATTGTTGTTTGACTTCCAAAAACTCATTATTTATAATACTTATAAATATTATAAATTAACATAAAATAATTTTAATTAAAAAAAGAATTATAGAAATTAAAAGGATCCAGTTCCTTGGATTTCTTTTTGGGAAGTTCCGATTGCTCCGGATGAACCACCAGCAGCACTTTCAGTTATACTTCCTACTGCTGCTCCTGCCTCTTGTGCTTTTGCTTGTGTAATTGCTTTTGCTGCTGTTGCCGAAGCATTTTTCTTTGCTGCCTCAGCAGCAGCAACATCTCCTGCTGCTTGAACACCACCACCGAATAATGATGAAAGTTCACCAAATAATTCTAACCCAGCACCCACTAATCGGGCTCCCGGAATAGGGATTGCCATTGCAATTAATCCAGCTGTCTCTGCTCCTGCTCCAGTTATAGTTCCTACATTACCAACTTTTTCAGCAGTATTCATGGAACCCCATTTACCGGTTACATCAGCAGCAATAGCAAGACCTCCACCTGTTAATGCTCCAGCAATACCAGCATATTTACCGGCTGTCTCTAATCCACCTTCTACTGCTGTTCCAGCACGAGCAAGAAAAGTTTTACCAGCACGAGCATCTTCACTTGTTTGAACAACTGCCCCACCTGCTTTTTCTCCACCTTCACTTAATTCTGCTGGTTCGGCACTTGCTGGTTTTTCTCCTTGTGCTTGTGCCTGTTCTCTACTTGCTTGTTGTTCCTGTAATTGTTGTAATGAAGGTCTATTTTCTGCTTGGGGTGGGTCGGGTGCCGGAGCACTTCCACCTGATGCTGGAGCCTCAATAGTTGGTCTTAATGTTCCTACATTATCTCCTGCTCCAACTACTCCCTGTCCTTCTCCACCACTTAATTGTAGTGATGGTAAATTACCACCTTTTACAACTGCTTGGGCATCTCTATCACCAACCGATAAAACTTCGTCTGAATTTGTAAGAGCATTCTGAACATTACTTTTTGCTTCCTTTGCTTTCTTTTCTAATTCCATTGCTTCACCTTTTTTTCGTTGATAATTCTTATACATACCAAATCCAGTTGTTGCTTCCATAATCATTCCTTTTGCTGCTCCAAGTGCTTCAGCACCCGAAGACTGACCTAATGCTCCCGATAAATCAAGTTTCGTTTTTTCAATTTGGTCTTTCATTTCTTCATTGTGAGCAAGGGTTGCATGTTGATTTTCAGCAAGAGTTGCTTGGTAGTTATTTCCTTGTGCTGATGCCTCTGAGATACCATACATATCCATTATATTTATACTAATAATATATATTTTTTATAAGTTAACAGAAATTTTAATCTATTTCTACATCCAATTCCGATGTTTCAGGTTCCGGTTCATTTGTCAAAGGATATATTTTATCATTAAACATAACCCATGCTTCTGCTGGATTTTCTTGTAAATTTAAATGTAAGAACGAATATTTATCTTTAGTTGCTTGTTTATATAGTTCTCTAAATTGTTGGTCTCCCCCAAACATATCCGAATATTCTTCACTTAATTTCTCCAATTCTTTAGCATTCTGTAATTTACCAATTAATATATTAGTAGCATTGGATCTTATAACTGGACTTACTTTCCGAAATAATTGTGTGGACACGATAAAAAGTTTGATGTTTGAATGACGATATCGGGATGCAAGGTTGTCTAAGGCAGTCGTCTTCTCTCCCAAGCAATCGTCTACACAAATACAAGCAGACGGCATCTCTGAGGCTTCACCGAATTTCTGTTGTGATTTAACAAAATTATGAATTATCATATCATCATATCTATCTTCAACATCACATGCTTTCTTAAGGAACCGACTTGTTAAATCGTTATTAATAGTTGGTGAAATTATCTTAGGAGGCAAGTCAAAGAAATCCTGTCCATAGAAATCATCATTGAGTAACAGATTGGATATGATAGTTGACTTACCTGATTTTACAGGCATTACAAGTAGAAGTAATGCTGGTGGTTGTGGTAGGTTCGGATGTAAGGGTTTATCCTTCATCTTAGGTGGATCCACGATTTTTCTAATCTGAAGTTTTTTACTCATTTATTATATATAATATAATATATTATTTTTAAGATTTTATAAACACTATAAATCCTTGTTTATCCAATGGATGTTCGTGGACATGGTGTAATTTACAATCTTCAAAATGATTTTGTAATTTAGACATTTCATTTAATCTATTTCTAAAGATATCTTCTATAATATAAAATCCACCTTTATTAAGATGCTTCCATAATGTGAAGAATGATATTATCTGATGTTGTTCTATATGTGAACCATCATCTAAAATAATATCCATATTTTTAAAATTATTCATCATCTCTTCAAGAGAACCAGGTGAAGACTGATCTGTGATTTGTGTTGTAATTCTTTCATCTTGGAATATAACTTCTTCTAATATATCACAAGAATATATATGACATTCCGGAAAATAGTCTCTCCACATTCTTAAAGATGCTCCATATAGATATCCTTGTCCCACAATCGGAGACATTAACTTAAAGTTTCCAATTCCTATTTCTAAAAGTTTCTTTGGATTAGATGATTTTAAAAGTTGATGATATACAGGTGTATATTGATGGTAAATCTGAGGACATTTATCCACACCATATTTTTCAGCAAGTTTACATAATTCTGACATTTAATATATACATATATTTTTATTTATCATAATTTAACATGATAGACTTATAATCAACTTCTTTATATTCTATATCAGAATAATCCGGCTTCTGATAACAACATATGGGGGTAATTAACCACCACTTATCTTCTCTCTGTAATTTATGATTATATGCATCTAATGAATAATCCCTATTATTTGTTTGTAGTAAAAGTTTAATACCTTCATTTAAATTGTTCAACCAAGTATCATAATAATGTTCTTTAATAATATATGCCCCAGTTGTGAAACACTTAGTTACTTTAATATAATCATCATGTTCTTCAAAAGGTCTAAAGTTATTTCCGGATAACATCAATACATCAAAATCTTCATTGATTAATTTCTTGACTTTTTTAATTAATAGATTTTCATTTTTAATAATAATATCATCTTCAAAAATACAAACATATGGATATCTCTTTATTATAGCTTCTTGAATACATCTTAGATGAGATAATGCACAACCAACGATACCTATTTCTGTTTTAATTGCTCCCATTCTATTCGGAACAATACCTAACTTACTTAATTGTTCTATGGCATTTTTATTCCTATCTTCTCGTTCAGATAGATTTATGTAAAA
>TARA_R110000822_G_scaffold170580_3_pt1 | contig 19217 bp, 12 predicted proteins | sample TARA_R110000822 | Tara Oceans TARA_R110000822 (sample SAMEA4397666) | marine metagenome | biome: Polar Biome; feature: [SRF] surface water layer (ENVO:00010504); material: water (ENVO:00002006), including particulate matter (ENVO:01000060) such as... | depth 5 m | reverse complement strand
AGCGACTGTGAATTGTGCAAATTCGTCGCTGTCTTTGTCAAAATCTAAAACATTAAATTCGGGTTGCTGCGCCGTTGTCTCTACCTGTGCTAATGCAGCACAACCATTGGTCGTGCAAGGATACATAGCACTTGCAGGAACCCAAATTGTTTCTGTGCCTGCCGTTTTTACAACTGCTCCCTCTATTGTCACTATACCAGAGGCCGATCTAGCCAACGTAGTATCACTAGCATGTCCTAAATTAACAGCAGTAAAATGCGGAGAATCACCTGTTCCAACACCTAAGTTTGTTGCACTAGTAGTAGCACTAGCAACATCCGATAAATTATTTGCAGCAGATAAATCACCGCTACCATCTGTTCCTGATGGCACGAAAGTTAAACCAACAGAATCGCCATCAGAAAATGAACCCACAGTTAAAACATGACTTACGGCCACTTTGGAATACGTTGAAGCTGAAGTAACGCTGCCCGTCACTTTGTATACTAACAAAGCATTTGTAGACCCATACTTTGCTATGTAAACATATCCTCTTGCAACTGCGTTAGTAACATCGTCCCAAGTATCGACCCACGCATTAACACTAACACCGCCAGCTTCGACATCATCAACATACAAAACTGTGGCACTAGAAGGTGTGCTGTGATTTAAAAATATCTTACCTGCGCCCTGATCAGTGTCAGTAGTAGTTGATTCAAATGCAAACTTAACGCCATTTTCAGGTGCATTTGCATCCGAATAAGCTTTAACAGATTGTTGTGTTACTCCTGCTACTGCAGAATCAGATGCCATGTCATCTTCGTCTAAGAACCCTGCGGTTAACGTAGCTCCTTCTGACATACCAATAGAAGTTAAACCAGCTAACGTTCCTGATGTTGCAGTAAGAGCAGAGCATTTAAAAGGTGCAAAAGCATAGGTCATATTGCCTGTACTGTCTGCAGTTGCTGTTGTTGTTCCTACTGTAAAGAAATCACCAGATTCATCCCACAACATAACTGCATTATTACCAGTGCTGCCTCGCTCCATAATTATACCAAGATCAGAGGTATTAGAGGTTGCACCGCTATTTAATTCAATAAGTGGGTCTTTAACTTCTGTGTTAGTTGCATCATTAGTAACAGTAGTTCCGTTAATGGTAAGATTTCCAGTAACTTCTAAATTGCCTCCAATAGTGTGATTATTAGTAGTTGTAATAGAATCAACAAATAGATTTGCCCATCGAACGCCAGTTGTTCCAAGATCGTCTGTACTATCTGTATCACTAACAACATTAGCACCATGTGTAGCAATACCGCCTACAAAAAGTTGTTTGGCAATACCAACACCGCCATCTGTATGAATTGATCCTGTAGTTGCACTAGAGCTTACAGTTGTGTCATCAACACTCAATATACCAGATGTTGTTAATGTACCTGTAATTGATGTTCCTGCTGCAGCAAAATCAACACGCTTTGTGCCACCAAGACTTAACCCTACATTATCGGCTCCAATCCTGTAAAAACCAGAATTTGTGTCGCTGGCAAAGCTATAATAAGGAGCACCAACTGCTCCGTTGCCTCCTAGCCAAACACTACCAGTATCAGAAGAAAAAGTTATTCCGTTTGTGCTATCTACAATAAGTTGTTGCGTAGAAGTAGTTGCGCCATCTGGCCAACTTAAACTATATGATTCTGTAGAAGTATCAGGACGCTTAACAACACCTGTTAATTGTGTTTCTAAATATTGATTAATTGCAAATAATTTATCTAATTCTTTGTTTAAGGTAGCAATATTAAACAATCCGGGAGCATGATCTGTTGTTCTTGCTATTGGTATATCACGAACAATTGTTACTGTTGTGCTAGATATAGATGCTCCTGACGTAACATTACCGCCAGAAAATCCATCATCAACAGCAGTTCCTGCTATTGTATAATGTGTAGTGATTTCTTTTAATGTTTCACCAAAATATACTTTTATATCCGCATCTTCAAAATAAGGAAAAGGTATTGCAAACGGCCCTGTTGTTGCATCTGTTACAGTATATTGTACTCTTGGAGAGGTATCTGCGATAATTATTTCAGCCATTATTGCACCATTTCATTTTGAGGTTCGCTGTCTCTTAACCAGTTCATCATATCATTTGTGTAAAATACACTAGACATAGGTAATAAATCTACTCCAGCATCTATAGAATTTTGATCTATATTACCAGATAGAACATTTGATAATACATCAACTGCATTAGTTCCCTGTTGCACAATTGGGCCACCCATAGCACCTACTGTTGAACTTAAACCAAAACGTGGATCAATAAGTGATTTTGCTATATTAAAAGGTTCTCCATAATTACCTAAAACAGCTGATCTTTCTAAAGCACTCCACATTCTTTGATCCAAAGAAACATTAGATGTTCCTAATTGTTCTCGTCTAATACTATCAACCATTGCACCTAATCCTACTAAAGATACTAAACCAAAAATTACGTCTTTATCTGGAGCTTGCAAAGCAGGAGTTATTATTCTTGCTGCAGCAGCAGCACCAAATGTTTTAAATTGAAAAAGCATTTGACTCATTTGTGGCCCCATAAACATATCTTCTACTTCTTCTGCATGTGTTAATGGTACGTTGTCAGCCTTTTTTTGAGAACGTGTTTGCTTTCTTCCTTTTGCTACAGATAGCTTTTCTAACCCTCCTCCTAACATATTAGGAATTTCTGCTTTGCCGGGGGTTACTATAGTTAAATTAATTTCTTTACTCAAAGCAGCTAAATAAGCTTCTTTTGCAGATAAAGCTATATCATCCCAATCATCTGCTTTTGCTATTTTTACATGATTGCCCATAAGACCATGCTTATCAAATTGTTCAATAATACTTTTAGCATCGTCTTTATTAATATTTGCTCGTGCAAGTCTTCTTATCATTCCTGCATCAGCAGTACCATTTACCAAATGCAATGCTTCATCGTATATACGTGAACCAGCCATTAAAGATGCAAGAGTTTTAACACCAACATTCCAAGGATTCATCCCAGATGCAGTAAAAAACAACTGTGTACTTTTTGATGCTGTTCTTTCAAATGTACTTGTTGTTCCCATAACTTCGCCTAGATCAGCGTAAACTGCTGCTCGTGTAGACAAATACATATCTAACGCTTCACCTGCTAACTGTGCGTCTTTTAAAGAAAGTTTTAATGCATCTGTTCCATTTATTAAAACTTCAAAAGTTGTTCCAAATGTTCTGCTAATTCCATTAACTAAAGGTAACATAGCAATGTCAGGCACTTGTGCTAAAGCTCCTGTCAACAAAGACATTGCGTTCATCATTTTTGCTGCTCTAATAGTTCGAGGTGCCCAACTGTTAGGATCATCAGGCAAACCATATGTTCCTCTTATGCGGTCACGTATTGCACGAACATCATCAAGTTCTTGTAATTGTCTTTTTTCTAAAAGACCAATTTCATCTGAAATAGCTTTATTTGTAGTACTAATTTCTTTTATAGCTGATTTATCAAAAACAATAATTTGATCTTGCCCAAAACGTCTGTCGATACTAGAACGACCTTCTAATTTTTCTACAACATTTCTGGTTGCTTTTTGTATTCCACCTAAATCAATAATAATAGAATCGTAATTTTGTTCTTTTAACCAAGCGTTCATATCGTTAAATGCTTGTGTTTGACGTTCTTGAAATTCTTTAGGTTTAAAATCTAATGTTTCTTTACCTTCAGCTTTTCTTTTTTTGTTCCATTTTAACCAAGGTTCAAGAACATATGTTTCTGGATTCTTTCTTCCCATTTGTTCTAAAATATTAACTATATCTTCGTCAGTTCTTAAAACAATTGGGTTTTTAACATTAACAGACAAAGTTTTTACAGTTGTACCAAATTGTTTAGCACCATCAAAACTATTAGCAATATAAATACCAGAACCAAAAGATTGAGAACCGCTACCTTGAAAACCAACAGTACCGCTTACAGTCCCACGATACCCAATAGTTTCAAAAGATTCATTTGTTTTTGCTTTATTAAAAAAAGAAACTTCGGATTCTCGTGATTTACTTGTTTTTCCAATTTTATCAATCTTATTGTTCCAATGCGCTGTAATTGCTTTTAATTCATCATACAAATCAATAGAACCAAACGCTCTTGTTAATTCAACATCAGCACCCATTCTGCGTGTGTAATAATCACCTATAGAAAAAATGTTGCTTTCTAAAACAAAATCTAATTCTTGGTCAGGTATGTCATCAAGGGTACGTGTTTTTAAAGACCTTGCTCGACCAACAGCTTCCTTACCGTGACCTAATATTTCTTCTTCAGGAGATAAAGGTTTTTGACCCAATATACCTTTTATAGAATTTTCAGCTTCTTCGGTTGTTCTTCCATATTTTAACAAAACATTCATTAATTGTTCTTTGTTAGCATTAACTTTGTTAATATCATATATGCGATTTAAAAAAGAAGGTCGTATTTCAATATTATCTAATTGTTTAATTTCTTCTTCTAATTCTTTTATTTTGTCTTTTTGCGCTGGCGTAGCTTTGTTTTTGCCTATTTCTTTTTTTAAAACATTTAATTCACGCACTTGCGCTATAGAAAACATTTTATATTTTTTAGCCATTTCGCCTAAAGGTTGATAAATTTTAGAGTGCCATTCTCTTGCTGCAGCAATAGCTTCTTGAGGCATTTCAGCTAAACGTCCGGGATCGTCTAATGCTTTTTTAGCTCTGCCAACAGCTGTAAGAAAATCTACTTTGTTCATTACATTAGAAGCATCAAAAGCTGTGATAGGTGTTGCAGTAGATGCACCCATACGTATTCGATATTGTTTATAAAATTCTTCTGTTGACTTCATTGCTTGTGACATTGGCCCAATCCAACGCACTCTCATCATAGCATCTACACCTCGACCTAATGCTTGACCTGCAAAATTACCTTTTAAATAAACAGGTAGTTCTGCAAGAACAGGCAATAATCTCTTTGCTATTGGCGATGCTGTTTTTTGTGCTAATCTTTTTAATGGACTATCAAGAAGATTTTCTAGTCCTGCTGCTGGAGCTAATTCAAAATCACTTGCAGTAGGATTGTTAATACCTTCTTTTATTCTTTTACTAGATTGACTCATTTCTAAAGATGCAGAACCTTTAGTCCAATCTGTTTCTGCGTCCCAATTTTTTGCAAAATGTTCTTGTGCTTGTTGTCGCTGACTCGTAACAGTTGCTAAATATTTATCAACATCTATTTTGTCACCACGGCGAGTAATAGCACTAAAAAAATTATCCATTAGTTCTTGTTCTGAAAAAGTACCTTTATATTTTTCTGTCATTGAACGTATACGTTTAGCAACGTTTTCAAATAAACCGCCAATACCTGTTTGCGCTCTTGGAATTTCACCTGATAAAACACGACCCCAATACAAACTAAAACTTTCTGCAAACCACTCTTTAAATTGTTCATTTGCTGGATAGCGTTGCAAAAAAGAACTTGATATTTCTTCTCCCATAGGAATTTTGCCGTATATTTTTAAAGCTTCTTCTAATTCTTTTACATCAAGAAAATTTGTCATAACACGATGACCAACTTCATGTCTAAAAACATCGGGAGCAATTTCTTTATTAGTTAAAACAGTAACTAAATCATATATTTCATTATATAATCCATTAGGAGGAATTTGTTCTGCAGCTAATCCCGGTGGCAAATTGCTATAACGTGCAACCATTTCACCTTGCGTAAGACTGTAACTTCTAAATTTAAAAGCTGCTCCTGAAATAAAAGCTTCAGGCAAAGCATCAACAAACGCTATCATATCGTTGGCAACATTGCCTTCAGGAAATGTAAATCTTTCTTTTTGTTTAATATAATCTATTAGTTGTTTTTTATTTTCTACACGAACAGACTTAGCAACAGATTCTTTAAGTTCAGTAGCAGCACTATCGAATCGTTTTGCTGCACCAAAACTTTCTTCTGGGTTTATTATGTCTTTACTTAACGCTTTTTGTAATTTTACAGCCGATGCTGTTAATGCCCCAGCAGCAAAAGTGTTAAACAAAGCTTCTTTTGGTGTACGTACTGATGGGTCTATTTGCACTAAAGCAGCTTCTTTTACTCCTACACTTGCAGTTGCTAAACTTAAAGCTTTTGCAGTTCTTGCTACATATAAAGGAGCTTCAAAAGGATCAGTTAAAAAACCGCTAATTGCTCCTAAATTAGCCATCAATCCACCAGATTCTAACATTGCATTATCACTAGCTCTTTTTTGCAACATTTCTAATACATGAGCGTATTCTTCTTCTGATTGTGTTGGTAAAAGAAATTCATGCCAATCTTGCTGTACATCAGAAATTTTTTGCATTGAATCAAAAGTATAATCATTTTCAAATTGTTCAGTGCTACGAAACATTTTTTGTTTAAATGTATCGCCTTGAACAAAATCATAAATTTGAAATGGTGAAAAATTTCTACTAAAATTATGAGTAAATTGGTTTACAAGATCAGTGTAAGTTTTTGGACGATTGGGGTCGTCACCAATTGTTTCTGCCATATTTAAGGAACCTCGGGCTGTTGACCAAGAACATTAAATGGAATTGGTCTTTCTCTAATTTCTTCTGCAGTTTCATTTCTTTCTCTAAATGCCATTAAGTCTTTTTCTTGCAAAGCTGGATCAACAAAAGTTTGTTTTATAAATTCACTAGGATACCAAGTTTCAGAGTATTTGCCTTTATACAAAGGTACACGAAAATCTCCTTGTTCTGCATTAGAGTGTTCTAACCAAATACGAAATCCTTCTCCTTTTGGAGTACCTCTTGTACCGGGAACATATTCTATTCTTATATTACCATTATCATGTAAACGTATAGGGTCTGCATGATACTTGTCTTTCATTGTATTAACCCAAAAACTACTAATATAATCTACAGGATTAACTAAATTTTTTTCAGGTTCTGGAACTTTTAATTCACCAGATACTAAAGCAGTTATAAGAACTGATCTTGCAGTTACGTTATATCCTTTTATTCTAAAAGTATCGTTTATATATCTTTCAATTGTATCTGTACCCATAGTATGATCTAGCGATCTTTCAAACTGATCTTTTGGATCAAATTGTTGACGATCAAGGTTGCCAGCAACAGGAAGAATATTATATTCCCATTGTTTTTTTACTCTCCGTTTATCACCATAAAAAGTTGCGCCACCTCCTTGGTCTATAAACATATCAATAGCACCTGTTAAAAGTGCGTCTTTAAATTGTTCTGCGTCTTTATAACGAGTAATATTAGTATTATTAGCTAACAATCGCATATTATTCATAATTTGACGATGAGCTTTACTGCCTTTAATAAGATAAGGAGCCGAAGTATCAAAAATTTGTAACCCGGGAATTACATCTCCAATTTCATGAACTTTTTTATTTAAAAAACCTGCAAAGTTATGCTTAGATAACAACCCACCTGCACGACTCATATCATCAGTATTAGCTAAAAAAACATTAGACGTTGCAGGAGGCATAGTAGGGTCTGCTGCAGCTTGTTGTGCAATAGATGTACTTACTTCATCAAACATTGATGTAGTTTGTCCAACACCTGCATCTTCAAATTTGCGTACAAACATTTTTCCAAAATTTGCACTATCCATGTTATTAATTTCAGCTATAACTGGTTCTATTCTTGCTGTATTTGCAGCTATTTCTTCTTTCGATACATTTGCATTTTCTTTTGCTCTTTCAAAATATTTAGCAAAAGATTCAGAATTCATATCTCCGGGATATTGCTTTGCGTAAGTTTGCATACGATTGTACAAATTAGAACGACTTAAATTATTTTTTGCTGAATTTGGTAATTTTTTCCAAAGCGCAATTAATGGCTGTGCTTCTGCTGCATCAGTTATGTTTTCTATATTGTCAAACATATCTTGCACTTCAGATGGCAATTTTCCTGTTGTTGTTGAAAATTGTATTAATCTATTATTATATTCTTCTGTATTTGGTTTTAAATTTTTTGTACGTTCTTTAAATACTGCATCAACTTCATTTGGATCTAAGCTCATATTGTACGAAATTTTATGAAGACCAATTGCTAAAGGTGTGTTGCCATCGTTTAAATGAGCTCTATATGCTGATTCTAATTTACTTAAATTATCTAATAAAAGTCTTCTGCGCTTTCCTCCAAAAAGCGTAGGTTTTGCATTTTTATTTGTTTCTATAAATTGAAAAACGTTATCAATTGAAAATTGTCCAGTGCGTAAAGCAAACCCTATATTATTCACTATATCTTTATCTGACAGTTTTTTATTGTCAGCAATAGCTTTAAAATTTTTTGTATGTATTTTTGTTCTTGCTGTAACAATGCTTTTTAATAGTTTTGGATTATCTGTAGTTTCTGCTAAAGCTTCCATATTTTCTTCAAAAGCTTGATGATTTCCAGTTAAAATATAATTTTGTTCATTTTTAGCTATTTTTAAAGCAAAGTCTGCAGCAAATTTTCTTTTATCTTCATTTGTTGCTGTTGTTGTTCTTCCTATTGCTGCTGTCATTCTAGCATTATAAAATTGTACAGTTTTTGGATTACCATAAGGTGTTATACCAACTTTCTCTAACATAGCTTTAGTTTCTTCAATAGTTGGAAGTGTTTTGTTAATTGTTAGAAAATTTGCTTTTAGTTTGTCAAATTGATTTGAAAGCAATGTTGTTTCTGTTTCTTCGCCCCTAATTCTTGCTACTCTATTATTATGCACAGTTTGTGCTCGGCTTCTTATACTAGAAATAACCTTTTCTCTTGCAACAGAACTAATAGTTTTATCTTCAGTTTGGCTAATTTCTGCTGCCATTTCCATTAATGTTGCTGGATCATCTTTTTTTTCGCCTAATTTACTATAGATTATTCCTGTTCTTTGTATTGCTTCTAAATCAGTTTCAAAATCATCTGTAATTTCTTGTTTAACATTTCTAGCCTTTAAATTTTGTATTGCTGTTTGTGCATTTGCAAAAAATTCTTTGCTCTCGTCAGTTTGTTCGCCATTATCTTTAAACAAATTACCTGTATCTCTAAGCTTAGATAAACCTGCTATATCATTTTTAAGAGTAGCAGTTGCAGTATTTATAACCTTAGTTTTTGCAGCTGTTGCACGTTGTTGCGTTACAGTATTTAAACCAACTCGTCCTTGCAAAATAGCAGATGATGTTAATTGTCCTTCTATTCTTTTGTCATCTGCTGTTCTGACAATAGATGTTGTGTACGCATTAAAACGATTTGTAAAATTTTCTATTGCATTTGGATCATCTTGCAATTCAGTAGAAAGTCTTAATGATTCTGCTGCAATAGATTGTTTTAAATTTAAAAGTATAGTTTTATCTTGTGCTTCTAAAAATGTGTCCATGTATATTGAACCAGCACCTTCAGGCACAGGTGTTCTTTTAAAAAAAGGAACTCCATTTTCATCAACGCCATGTTGAAAAGCTTGCTGACCAGCAATGTTTGCTTCTTTTTTAGAAGTAGAAGCCATGTCTTGTAATATATTATTGCTTAACTGATCTGTTAATTTGGCAGCATCTTTCCAACCTTGAGCAATTTCTCTATTTGCTTGATCAGGAACAACTCTTGATGTTTGTATTTTGTGTTTTTTTACATATTGTTCGTATGCCATAGTTTAGCCTTTATATTATGATGGGCCTTTAGCTCGGCCATAATCCATAGCTGTTGTTAACAAACTACGTGTTGACCCTAATAAAGCAGTAGTTGTATTTCCTATTGTTCGTGTACCTATATCTCGTAAACGCAATTTACTTGAATATAAATCGCTTAACGTATTTGTTCGTAAAGCCGTTCTGTCGTCTTTTGCCCTTCTGTCTAATTCTTTTAACATAGCTCTATTAGAATTAATTGTTTTACCTTGTCCTGCTGCTTGCGCTAAAACTATATTTCTTAATCTTCGTTTTTCATCTGCAATGTTTAAAGCGTCTTCTCTGCCTCTTAATTCATCTTGTTTCATTTGTAGTTTTATTTGTTCTGCTTCCATTGCTAACGCTTCATCACTTGCTGCAGCACCTAAAAATTGACTTCCAACGTTTGCTGAACCTAACCCCATTAATAAAGCAGTTTGAACACCTTTATTTGCAAATGCTCCACTAAGAGTAGCACCTGCTCCCATAGCACTTTTTGCACCTAACAAAGCACCACCAGTAAAATATGTTCCTGCAGCTAATCCACCATATCCTAATACTTTTTTTGCTGTTGTTCCCATTAGGCAGTTACCTCTGCATATATTCCACGTACACTTAATGGTAGTGGCTCACTTTGACTAATAACTATAGTTGGATCAAATGACCAACCTAGTAAAAAAAATTCATATTCACCTTCTACTGCTGTAGGAGGCAAAGTAAAATCATCATTTGTTTGTTGTAAAATTAATTTATTAGCAGATACAGAAACAGACTGTGTTCCAAATACAGACACAACAACTCTTGATATTCTTTTTTTCTGTCCTGTTATTGGGCCAACATTTTTAATAACAGCGTCTACAGGCATTGTTTCTACAGAAATATTATAATTAAGTCCTACATCTGCATTAGTAAGATATTCTGTTGTTGTTGCTACGCCAGAACCACTTGTTGTAAACGTACCTGCATGTTGTGTTAATGTATTTGTAACAATTTCTACAGATGTAGACGGCAAGTGTGCTGCTGTAAATTCTTTTGACACTTTAATTACACTTACGTCATCTAATGATCCTGCAAAAGTAGCATTTGCTCTAAATTGTAAATTAGAACCTGCTCCTGCTGTTATGTTTTGTATGTACGTACCATTGGCTGAAACAGCAGTTCCTGATCCACTAGTTAATATTGGCGTTAATGTACCTGCAGTATATCCAGATACAGTAAATTTAACTCTGTACACTGTTCCATTAACTGCTGCTGAAGCTTGTTCTAAATCAGAGTTTCCAGATTGTGCACCACTACATGTTGCTTTATTGCTGTCAGAACCATCTATTGTCCAACCAGTACCTTTTGTCCAACTTGCATCTGTTGTAAAAGCACCATTTGTTACTAAATCTGTTGAATGATCTATTGAAATAGACGCATCTAAAGTTTTATCCCAATCAAATTTTTCTAACCATACTACATCAGAACCATTTACAGTTCTTTTAACTGTTGCAAATAAATTGTTTCCTACAGCAGCTACGCTTTGATATTTTCCATCAGTAGTCCACAACGTCCATCCTGCTAGTTGTTCAGATCGAACAGAATGAAACACTGCTATAGTACCTTCTAACGCATCTCCTGATGTATTGTTTACAAACATAGCGTATTGTTCTGGAGAAGTATCTGTACCTAACAATATAGTTCCGTCATCTGCTCCTTTAATAAGATGACTTGACAGATGTGATACAGCACCAGATGTATATGCTTGTTCTGTATCTTGCCACAAAAACTCTCTTACAACTTTTCCTGTTTTTTGCAAAAACAAAGTTGCACCATCATATGCCATTGGATTTAATTCTTGTGACGCTCCATAAGGCGTTTGATTTATAAAAGATATATTGCTTGGTGTTATAGGATTAGCTTGTGATTGCGGAACATATATCTCACCACCATTTGTGTAAATTTGTATATTGCGTGATGACAATATATGACGAATTTCGCCAACTTGCGAAGCAGCAATAGACGCATCAATAGCTTGTGCATCTAACCCTGTTCCGACATCAAAATTAAAAAACTCAGCAACACGAGAAGCAAAAAAACCATCTGGTCTGCTTGTTGATCCTGCTAAACATAATCTTTGATCGTGAAAACAACCACAACGAGGATGTCCTCTAACAGTAGAAAATGTTTGTTCATCCCAATCTACTGTTGCATCTGTATTTGCTAATGTTTCTCTAACTGTAATTTGAGCAACTTGTGCAGAAAAACATTCTACGCCATCTATACTTCCTGCAAATGCAGCGTCTGCTCTAAACTGTATATTACTTCCTGCTCCTGCTTGCACAGTTATTTCATAAGAACCATTAGCACTAAATTGTGCTGACTCTGTTCCTGCACACAATATAACGCTAATAGAACCAGCAGTAACATTAGACAGTGTAAACAACACTTGATAATATTTAGTGTTTGTTGCTGCATTAGCTTGCTCAAGGTCAGAATCAGAACCACCAGCCGTTTGTGTTGCAACGCCTGATCCTATTGTCCAGCCCGTACCTTTTGTCCAACCCGAATCTGAAGCAAATGTACCATTTGTAACTAATTCTGTATGCGTAGTAACAATAACTTCTTTAGGAGTAGAACCAACTCTAAAAATTGTACCAACATGTGCTTTTTTAAAAATTGATTCACTGCATGTTAATGTTGTATCTCCACTTGTAGCTCCACCTGCCATAGTAGAAGAATCTTGTAAAAATTTATAAAATGGTTGGTATACAGGAACTCCAGTAGAATGTGTTGCAAATGCTAAATCAGATAAAACAAAAGTAGACGCATCAGTACGTAATAATTTTTGTGGCCAAAAATCTTTGTGAAAAATCAAAATAGTGTCTGCGCTACTTGTAATTGTTAGTTGTTTTACTTGTGCAGCAGTCCAAGGTGCGCCACTTACTGTTATTAACAATGTTCCTGTATCATCAAATACTTTTACATTGCTTGCATAAAACGCAAGAACATAATCTTGTCCTTCTGTATATGAATATTCATGCAACACAGTTGGGTCAGCAACAACTGCTTTGTATATTGATCCCGGCCTTCTACTAAAACCACCAGAAACATACAAACCAACATTGCGTAATTGTTTAGCACCAGCAAAGTAAGGTTTTAAATCTGACCTCATCCGCATTAAAGGTGATAATTCGCCTGATGTAAAAGATGTTTGTAAATTTCGTAATGATTGATCGGCCATTAACGCCTCACATTAATAAGCCTACGGGATACTACCTGTCTTGTTGTTTGTTGTTGAGCTTCAACAGTTTTCGCTTCTCTAAAATACAATTGTGCTTGTGCATTTAAAGTACTAGCTAAATCTGCTTTTTGCGCTATAGATGAAGCAAAAACTGCTGCTATTTTATAAACAACATATTCAGTAAAATATGGTGGCCAATATAAAGTTTCTACTCTGTATGTATAATCTGCAGTAACTACATCTGTATCAGAAGCATCGCAATAAATATGATTTTCGTATCTGTCATATTTTATAGGTTCATTTTGTACAGTAACTGCATGTAATACTATAATTGGTGGACTCGCTGGCATTTGATAAGCTGCATCCCATCGTGCTTCAGGAACTGAAGACAAACGTGATAAATCTTGTTGTCCTGTAGCAAATCGCCATCGGTATTTTGATAAAGCAGCTTCAACAAAACCTTCATACAAGTTTTTTGCTACTGTAGATTCAGTTGTAGAAGGATTTTGATCAAAGTCAGATATTGTATCTGCTCCGATTAGAACTAACGCTCTTGAAGCAACTTTTACATCGGTCAAGGCCATTTAGAGCGTCCTTTTAAAAATAAAGGGGGAAGGAGTTTGTCCTCCCCCCTGTATAAATTATAACTCCTAAGAAGGAGTAACTTCTATCATAACCCAAACTTCGCCAGCAGTAGCAAAGGCTGCGTCACCTACTATCTCAATAGCATCACCTTTTGTCACTCTGGAATCTTCGCCAAGTGATTTTGTAGGTGTGTCAGTAACTACAGTACCAACTGATGCTGAATTAGCAATGACACAATCAATGCCAGCTATTTTATCACCACCAAGTTCTAATGTTAGTGTACCGCCAGTTGTTACAGCTTTTTTAACAACTACTGACATTTTAGTAATATGACCAGAAGCAGGAGCAAGAGCATAATGTGATGTTCCGGCTAACAAGTCAGTTTGGCCAATAAAGTCATATGCGTATGTTTGCACATCACTATCTGTTGTTGGATTAATTTCAACAGACATCCACAATTCACCAGCAGAATCAAAAGCTGCATCACCAACAAACTCAATTGCTTGTCCAGCAGTAACTGCAGCTGTTGCGTGTGTTAACGATGATGGAGCGTCAGTGTCGTTATCACCTGCTGCAGCTGAGTTTGCTACAACAACTCCAAGTCCGTTAACAGCTGTACCGCCTAGTTCTACAGTTAATGTTCCACCTGTAGAAGCAATAGCTTTTTTGATAACTGAATGACCAGCTTCAATATTACCTGCTACAGGAGCTATAACAAAACGTGACGTTGCAGCCATTAAGTCTGTTTCGTTAATAAAGTCCCAAACTGCAACATTATTATTAATAGCAGTTGGATAAGGACTAACTTCAACAATACAAGTTATGTTACCAGCAGTAGCAAAATTGCTGTCGCCAACAATTTCAATATCACCTGTACCACCTGCCGTTATAGCAGGTACTAAATGCGCTGCTAGAAATGGTTCATCAGGCACTACACTTAATACAGTTCCTGCTGTTGCTCCATTAGCAACTGTAATTGACAAACCAGCTACTGCTGTTCCTGCCAATTCAATTGTTAACGTACCACCTGTTGTTACTGTTTTTGTAACAAGAGCAGTAAAACGTGTGACATGACCTGCAACGTGCGTACCTACAAAATGTGAAGTTCCTGCCAATAAATCAGTTTGGCCAAGATTATCAGATAAATACAAACGCTTAGAGTCCTTAACCATATGATGACCCATACGATCAAGAGCAACACCACCGCCAGCCGCCGAAGCTTGATATTGGCATATTGCGTCAGTGCCTTCTACTGTCATAACATCGCTAGTTTTGACCATAGTACCACTATGGCCTGAAAAATATCCGTAAGCCTCAATAGTAGCTAGGGTATCAACAGAAGATTTATAGTGCCACTGATTGAAACCATTGCCCCCCATTATGGCCGTTAAGTTAGAAGAATCATAGGCCATGAGGCCCTCCTTTTAAAAGAATGGGGGAAGACGAAAGCCCTCCCCCTAATTTTAATCGCCGTCTGTCTGAGCAATAGCAGTGCCGTCTGAAATATCAACGACTGTACCATTGTTTTCTACAACTATACACCAATTCATAGTTGGCGTGGCGCTATCAACAACCAAGATCAAATCATTAATCTTTAGCATATTAACAGCATCACCAGTAAAATAAGCTGCAGTATTTACAGCAGCAATTGCATCCGTTGTGACATAATGCCACATCGTAAATCCATTTGCGTCTGCAATGACAGAGAGGTTTCCGCTTGAATAAGCCATTTAACTCTCCTAACTAAGCGTTTTCACAAGATACTTCGATAATGCCGTTTGCATCAACGAGAATAGAACCTTGCGACATATAGTTAACTACTAAATGAGCCTGTTTGCGACCATCCCAAGAAATATCTTGAGCTACATCTGCGCCAATACCATGACCCATTGCAGTTGTATGATAGCAAAATGTTTTGAAAACATTAGCTGCTACGTCTAAGCCAGAGAAAGCAAAGAACATAAACCCATGCCAACGTTTAGCAATCATTCCACCTTGGTATGGTAGCCCATCAGCACCAACATAATCAGCGCTTGAAAATTCTTCAATGTCCATGAGGTCAGTCCATTGTTTATGACCAACACACCAAAAACGATTACCATCATCAGGGACATCATTGCCACCTAATGTTTCAAAAGCTGAATGAACTTTAGCTTTAGTTAAGCCAGCAGAGCCATGTGCGATTGTGGAAGTAGTAGCATCCATTGCTGTTGTAATTAGCGAATCTGTTTTACGTCCTAAAGCAGAAGCACCAGCTTGTGCAGCAAGATTACGCTCATCTATATTTGTTTTTAACAAATCTAAACGATCAACATATTCACCAGCATAAAAATCGTTCATAGGACAATCGACTGTGGTGTGTGTAACATTCATTAATGGTACATCACCATGTCTTGATTTTGTGCCAGCAGTTCCTGTGCCGTACTTTTGAAAACGAACATCTTCGCCTTGTACAGCAACTTTGCGCCGTATTGTATTTCGTAGTTTCGTGCCCATGCGCTGATATGCTACATGAACATCGGATTCAAATTGCCGTATAAAGGCAGTTGAGATTGATGTAGACATAATACACTCCAAAAATTGATCCAATTAACACTTTTTCGGTTGTGCCTTGGTTTTGGGACTGTGTGGTTATGCCCAAATTGGGGGCCACGCCCGTAACTTAGGGGCCGACTGTTATATAATAGTCACATGTTGCATAATTGTTACAATGCACATTTTATTAAATGCCCCACAGGTTATGGGATTCCTGTGGGGCCACAATCAGGTGACAGGTCAACAGGGCCTGATTGTGTTTAACCGCCAAACAACTTTTCAAACCCTGCATCTACTTCTCTAACAAAACGAGAATCACGTTTGTTTACATCCCAATAACGTGGATCAGCTTGTTTAGCTTGTAAATCTTCTAACGAATCTCCTGCTGCTCCAGTATTGTCAAAGTTAGCAGGTGAAAATGCTGGCTCTCCTGTTTTTGTCATAATTTCTTCTAAAGCCTCCAAACCTTTAGCTGTTACTGCAAATTGTTCTAACGCAGAATAAGTATCTTCTGATAAATTTGCTTTTGCCCACATATTAACAGCATTAGCTCTTTCTGGCCCTGTTTCTCCTAAAGCAGCTAATTCTGTATCAAAATCTGGAATAGCACCTATTTGACTGTTTATGTACATTGACAAACCTTTTTCGAACATTTCTTGATCGCCACCCATTTCATGTACCATATTGCGCCATTCTTTTAACGAATTGTCATCTTCGTTGAATGTAAATTCCATACCTTCTGGCATTTGCACAGATTCAGGTACTTTTAATTCATAATCATCAGGAGTTTCAGGTCTACCTGCTATTATTTCTTGCATATACTCATCTTCTATAGATTTACGCATTTCATCGCCTTTTGTGCGTAATTTGCCTTCTAATTCTTTAGTCGACTTACCCCATGACGCATGATCTATATCGCCTGTTGTTATATCAAAAAATTTTGATGGAACGCCATCTGGAGCAATATGCTCTTGCATTTTTGCAACACCACCACCTAAATCTGCTGATACACCAATGTCTCCACCACTTTCGCCACTTGGAGCCATGCCTTCGCCACCACTTTCTCCACCTTCACTCATTTGTTTTCTCCTTTTTCAAAGCCATTTTCTTTTGCTCATTACCAGCTTCCGTTCGTGCTGAAATTATCCCAAACAAAAAACGCATGCCTTCTAAATGTCGTAAAGCATGATCTGTTATTTCCGGGCCACTTACGGCATTTATGGTTATTGATTTCAGGTAATCTAAAACTAAATCGCCACTTCTATCTCTAAAAGTAGCTGCAAATGCTTCATTTATATCATATTCGTTTTGTTTAGTTCTTTCCCGTCCATCAAGCCCCAATACTCGATTCCCTTTTTTTAACATAGATTTTCCTATCCTATTCTACCAAATACATTACCTAATGTTTTTTTAGCTGCTTTAACACTTTTAGTAGCAACGCTCTCTGCTTCTTTTTTTACTTTTACTGTTTCTTTAACAACTTTTTTAACTTTTTTAATCATGTCTTTTTCCTTCTTCCACTCATTAAAGATCGACCTTTTGCTGTTTTCGCAGCTTGTCTAAACGCTTTTGCCGTTGGCCTTTTCTTACCTTTAGCCATTTTCTCACCACTGCCAGCTTTTATTCTAGCACGTTTAGCGTGAATATTTCTGTATAGGCTCATACTTTAACACTTCCAACGTCTTCTGGCTTGTCTAATTCTTGAGTTTGGATCATTCCGTGTTTTAGCAGACGATCTTTTTAATTGTCCTAATGATCTAGCGCAATATGACTTCCTTCGTTTGGCAGCAGCACTGCCTTTTTTAACTTTACCTGTAACAGCTGTTTTTAATTTAGACCCCGGATTTGCTCGTCTATACGCTGCTACACCTTTTTTTGTCATACCTGCGCCAGAAGATGTTTTTCTATAGTTAGCACCTTTGCCTTTTGTAGTTTTGCGTATAGGGTTTTCTTTTTTTCTGGCCATTATTATTTACTCTTAGTTTATAGCTCCTTGCATTGGTGGCTGTCCAGCAGGTTCACCGCCACCCATAGGATCAGCACCAGCTTGCAACATTTCTGTTGCTGCAATTGCTTGTGTTAATTGTTGTCTTTCTAATGGGCCACGTATTAATTTTTGTGGTACGCCAATTTCTGAACCTGTATAAGCAGCAGCTTCTTCTGCTTTAACAACCAAATTTACCATTTGTGGGCCAAAGCCAGCATTTAACAATTCTAACCATCGTGCAACTCTTGCAACATTTTCATTATGTTGTGCTTGTGCCAATGGCGATACATTAACAATCTTAACTTCTTTGCCATTTAATTTTGGCAATATTAGCCTACCTTGTTTACGCAAAATAAATACCGCACGTTGCAACAAAGGTGTTATTAACTCAGTGTGCATTCTACCATATGCAGAACCTATTGTTCTTGATAAGTCGGCCATACGTTCATGCACTTCTGTTGCACTCATTGGCGTTCCTTCTGGTGCGCCTAAACTGTCATTAAACAATGACTTTTTAATATTATGGCGCATATCTTTTACAATAAGATCAGAAACACTAAAGTTACCCGGTGTTGACAAAGGCTCCATTCCTGTAGAACCCGGATTACGTGGCAACACTGTTCCCGGCACAAGTTCAATTGTATCAGGGTTTATAGTTCCATCATCATCTGTTTGCCACATTCCAGCAATCGCCATGTGTGCATTTTCAAGAACTAATTCTACTACCATATTTAAAGTTTTAACATCAGGCATAACATTAAATAATGGCCCTCTGCCATAAACTTCGCCACTCGCTTTTGACCATCTAAATGTTATAAGAGGCGATGACCCCATTCCTGCAAAGTGACCCTGAAACAAAATATGTTCTGGATCACATGTAAATACTGTAAATTGATAACGCTCTGTTTCTTTAAACATCCAGTCCCGTGAAACACATTCAATAACTTCCCATGTTCTTTCTTCGTGTTCTTCAGGAGATTGATTTTCCATTTCTTGTGGTATACTAGCTGTTGGCCAAATAACTTTAATATCATCTACTGTTAATTTGCGTATACGATATTTACGATCTGGTTGACCAAAAGGGCCGGGAGACAAGGATAACTGCGTTTGTGGAACAGATGTAAATTTTAATGGTTCTGCAAAATTACCTTCTTCAAGCAAAAGGCCGCCTGTGCCTACTGCTAAATCCATATAACTTTCATGCAGTTCTTGGTTCATATTAGAATTGCTTAAAAACTCCCAAACTGTATCG
>TARA_R110000822_G_scaffold227789_3_pt1 | contig 19232 bp, 25 predicted proteins | sample TARA_R110000822 | Tara Oceans TARA_R110000822 (sample SAMEA4397666) | marine metagenome | biome: Polar Biome; feature: [SRF] surface water layer (ENVO:00010504); material: water (ENVO:00002006), including particulate matter (ENVO:01000060) such as... | depth 5 m | reverse complement strand
ACAACATTAGTAATAACTTTTCCAATCAGGCCTTTGATTGGTACTCGCCATAACTTAACTTTTCTTTTATCGTTAAATTGGGAGTTAATCTCGGCAGATTCTTCATCTAACTTCGCAATACTTATTTCATGCAATACAGAATTTAAAGTAGATTTTGCAATTGGGAATTGAATAACTCCGTACTGTGCATCCTTACTTAAATCAACTTCAAACGCTTCTTGCTTAATTGGACTAATACTCATATTTTTTTCCTAGCACTAGTGAGAATGACAACACATCAAATCACTCACTAGTGCCATCCTCTTACGGAGAATTATTTCTTATCTAATAGACTCAAGCTATAAAATTCCGATTGATTATCTTCGTTAATTTTCTTATATGCAAAGAATTTCTTAGGGGTTTTTTCAAACTCACCTCCATCAATATCTCCACTAAAGTCATAACTATTTTTTTCCGTTTTGTTATCGTTGATGTATGCTCGGCCAACTTTCTGATACATCCAAAATATTTGGTTGTTATCCTTGGTTAAGCTATCTATCAATATAACTTTTTTACCGTACTGAGTACCATCTTCTAAAGTGCCATATTTGACAACCTTATCTACGACTTCTCCAGCACTATCCGTGCGAGGGTCATTCATAGTACCAGCTATTACATCTACCCTTATATCAGGTTTATTATCATCCATTTTTTTCTCCTTGCCTTTGGCAAAAAATTTATTTAATTGCTTTTCTATTTCTTCTTTATCCATTAGATACTTCTTCTGCCAGTAGTAGGTGTAGTAGGTGGTGTTGAATTTCCATCTTTACTTCCATTACTAGCATTGCCATCATCATCAAGGCCTAGGCCAAAAGCTGATACTAATGAGACCCTCCTTGCATATGTACTGGCTGAAACAAAATCATGATTTTTATTCCTAGCATCATTGTTAAGTTGCATTGGAAACCTTGATTCAATTACATGTTCATTATCTTTATCATCACGATGATATAAAGTTGTTTTTAGAAAAGATATTTTATGCAGTACACCGTTGCATTCTTTTAGCTCATAGTCATAAACTTGTGTATATGATATTCCTAAATCTGATGCTGGTTGCAATGCTTGAATTACTTCATCTACTGTTGCATAAGTGCTTTTAAAAGCTGGATTTTTTCCATCCTTTAAGGCCTTTACGTTTTGAGTTTGAAACTCACATAGTGCATCGGTTAATTTGCTCATCTAAACTACCTCCAAATTTTCTTTGCTCATTAATTCTACCACACGGTATTTTTCATTAGGGTTTGTGTCTCTTAATGAATCGCACAATGCATAAGTTTTTACTTCATCATCAAGAGGTTTCCTAGTTACCAATACCCATTTATCGGCATCATAGTTATGTAATATAAAATATTTCATTAATTGCTCCTTTGTTTATTTTTCATATATTCCATTTCTTTTTCCTTGGCCTTGTCAAATCTTCTAGTTGGAAAAAACCAAATTCTATAATTTCCATCATCACTATATCCAGCAACTGTCCAATCTCTTTCATCAACCCACCTAGTTGTAAAACCAATACTTTCTTTCTTACAAAAATTTTTATAATTATTTATCATATTTCTATTACAAGTTAAGCTGTCGCCATCTTCAAGTTCGAATATAAAACCATATCTGTCATACATGTTTTGTCGTAACTTATCTTTTGATTTACTCCTTGATGGAATAGGTATGTTTTTGTCTATCTTCATCCTTACCTCCGTAATTGTTTAGGATTACTCAATGTAGCAGTATATGACAATAGATACAAGTCTTAAATGTACCTTGACTAAGATTACTAAACAATGGTACTTTAGCTGGAGAGAACCTAGGAGATTACCAATGACTTTAACGGAATATTTAAAACAAACTGAAACCACTATGTGGCAATTCAGTGAGATTACAAAAATTAAGATAGATACTCTTAACAAATATAAATATGGAAACAGGATTCCTAACAGGGAGAATATGACCAAAATATTAACTGCAACTAATGAGCTAGTGCAAGCCAATGATTTTTATTATAAAACACCTATCAGCGAAAGGCATGATGAGTTTTTAAATTTGGAAAAAGTGCTTAGTAATAAATCATGAGTTTCAATGCAATGGCATGGGCAATGAAGCAAAATGCAAAACATTCTACAACAAAGCTAGTCTTGATTATGTTGTCGAATTATGCTGATAAAAATAATTATTGTTATCCTAGCCAAGAACATATTGCCAAAGTTTGTCAGTTAAGTAGGAGAAGTGTAATTGTTCATATAAAAAAGTTAGTTGATATGAAATTAATAAGAAAGGAGCAAACAAGAAAAGGTGTAATGACTTACAACGGTTATTATATTCAATGTGAAGATTCTTCACACAATACTAATATAAGAAAAGACACTTGTTTAAGTTTAGTAAAAAAGAAAAAGAATAAAAATTTTTTAGCTGGATAGCTAGGAGCAACGATGAGCGACCAACCAAAGGGAGTATATACTGCCAAAAATTTGACTGAGGAAATATGGGAATTGTATAGTGGCAAAACACAGAAGCAATACCATTGTGGTTTTAATGACTTACATAAATATTTTAAGATAATAAAACCATCATTTAACATTGTAACTGGAACTCCAAATTGTGGTAAGTCTAGTTTGGTTTATGATATTGCAATGCGAACAGCTAGGAATGAAAATTTTAAGTGGTGCATATTTTCTCCAGAGCATTCTTTAGCCGTGAATTTAAAAAGATTATGTGAAAAGTATTTACACAAACCCTTTGATAGTATCTTTGAGAATAGGGCGAATGAAAATGAAATCATTGAAGCGATAGAATTTATAGACAAACATTTTTATTTGTTAGACTCAAAAGGTGACAGTCCTGACATTGATTGGATATTAGATAGGTGTAAATATTGTGTAGATGTATTTGGAATAGATGCTTTTATAATTGACCCTTATAATGAGATTAATCCTAACCGAGCAAACTTGAGAGAAGATGAACACATTTCTTTATTGATATCTAAGATAAAAAGATTCAACAGGGAAACAAACACTGTATCTTTTATGGTGGCTCATCCAAACAAACAAATACGAGGTGCTGATGGAATGTTTAGGGTCAACAGCTTGTATGATATAAGTGGCACAGCCCATTGGAATAATAAAGCCGATACAGGAATAATTGTCACTAGGGATTATGAAAAACAAGTGACAGAAGTTAGAGTAGCCAAAGTTAGAGAAGTGGACATTCAGGGAAATGTTGGAAGTTGCACACTAGCATGGAATAATTCAACTAAAACATTTGAGGATACTGGTTATGAATAAGTGGGATTTGATAGAGCAAAAAGTTAGCGACTTAAAAGAATATGATTTGAACCCTAGAATTTTATCTGATGAAAAGTTAGATAATCTTCAACAAAGCATTACAAAGTTTGGCATATGCGAGCCAATAGTTATCAATACTGATTTTACTATTTGTGGTGGCCATGGCAGATTAACGATTCTTAAAAGATTGGGAATACAATATGTTGATTGTTATGTTCCGAGTAAAACACTAACAGAAAGTCAATTCAAAGAATTAAATGTACGGCTTAATAAAAATACTGCTGGAGATTTTGACTTCGAAATATTGCATAAATCTTTTAAAATCAATGAGTTACAAGATATTGGATTTTCACTTGATGAGATGCAGTTAGACCCAAAGCTACAGATTAAAGCAGAATTTGATATGACTGATGATACTCATGAGGATGAAGAAAAGTTTTCTGAAAAAATTATTCAGTATGCAATTATTTTTGACAATGAAAAACAGCAAGGCCGTTGGTATGACTTTCTTTTAAAACTAAAGTTAGATTATCCTGACTTGAATACTCATGCAGAAAGATTAGATTTATTTATTGGAGAACAAAATGAAAAATAATATTTGTTGCTTGTGTAAAAAAAAATTAAAAGATAAACATGACAAGCATAATGCTGAACCTTTATCTTCAGGCCACTGTTGTAGTTTATGTAATATAAAGAAAGTAATTCCTGAAAGATTAAAATGAAATACAAAAAACGTATACAGAAGTTTAATGAAACTAATGTCTACGAAGAATCACTGAAAAGAATAGAGCATATCTACAATGCATTCGATACTGTTGTGGTTATGTTTAGTGGTGGCAAAGATAGTTTAGCAACATTACATTTATGTAAAGAAGTGCAAGAAAAATTGGGTATCAAAGAAAAAATTAACGTGGTTTTTAGAGATGAAGAATTAATTCCACAGTCAGTTATAGAGTTTGTAAAAGATTATAAAGACAAGGATTGGATTGACATGAAATATTTTGCCGTTCCAATGTATTCACAAAAATTTATATTAGGGAAAACATCAACATATGTTCAGTGGGATAAAAAAAGAAAACACGTTAGGCCAATACCTGAATTTGCTATACAAACTCAGGCTACTGACAATAGGGTTTTCAACCAGCACAATATGGATTCTTATACAGCTAGTTTTTATCGTGGCAAAATTGCATTTGTAAATGGTATTAGAGCATCTGAGTCATTGACTAGGTATGCATCTTGTATGGTTAAACTGAATGAGAATTATATTAATACACCTAGAAAGTCTGATGCAAAAAATATTAAATTATGTAAGCCGATATTTGATTGGCAAGAAAATGATGTTTTTAGATACTTCTATGAAAAGAAAATAAAGTATTGTCATATTTATAATGAGCAATTATGGAATGCTGACTCACTAAGAGTTGCAACACCAGTTCATACTGAAAATGCAAAAAAGTTTCATAAGTTAAAAACATACGACCCTTGGTTTTACTCCCAAATTATTGAAATATTTCCTGAGATGATTTTACAAGATAAATACTACAAGGAGTTTGATAGAAAAAGCATTTTAAATAAATATGGTAAAAACCTAGATACTGTCTTTGAGTATATAAAAGAAAATATAACAGATGCTAAACAAAAACATGAAGCCTATGAGCAGTTTATTGAGACTGTTGTTGCTCACCGTGGAGACCCTATAGCATATCCAGTAGATTATATTTTGAATTATTTTCTAGCTGGTCAATACAAAAGACCAATACAACCACTACCAAAGGAGAAACAAATTGAAAGACCCAGTTGAAAAAATAGAATGGATTGATGCGAGTCTGTTACTTGGCAATAGTTATAATCCAAATGTTGTTTTAAGTACGGAGCTAAATAGTTTAGCAAGAAACATTTTGGAGTACGGTTGGATACAACCAGTAATAGTAACCCAACAAATGATTATTGTTGATGGTTTTCATAGAGTGCAGTTATCATTAGACAATGAAAAAATTTATAAAAAATATAAAGGCCAAGTACCTTGTGTAGTATTTGCAATAACTAGAGACAAGGCAATGATACTTACCGTTAGAATGAATCGTGCCAAGGGAAATCATGTTGCATGGAGAATGGCCGAGATGGTTAAAGAATTAATTGATTACTTTGGTTATGAGCCTAGAGCATTGGCTAAAGCCATTGGTGGTACTAAAGCAGAAATAGATTTGTTGTATACAGAGGGAGTTTTTGAAAAAAAAGATATAGCTAATTATAAATATTCCAAGTCTTGGTATCCAAGTTTGGTTGAGGATGTAGATGCAGATAATAAATAAAAACATTGATGAGCTTATTGCTTATGACTCTAATCCTAGGGTGCATACATCTGAACAAGTCTTGCAAATATCTGAGTCTATAAAAGAGTTTGGTTGGACTATGCCAGTTTTGATTGATGAGCATAATGAGATTATTGCTGGCCATGGCCGAGTATTAGCTGGAAAAATTATAGGAATTAAGGATGTTCCTTGCATTGTGGCGACCAGTTGGAGTGAAGCTAAAAAGAAAACATATTGCATTGCTGATAACAAACTAACTGAGTCGAGTAGTTGGAAGCGAGACTTTTTGAAATTAAATATGCAATTTATAAAAGATGATGGCTTTAACTTAAAGCTGACTGGCTTTAATGAAAAAGCATTAAGCAACCTAATACCTGATTTTAATTTATCAGATACTTTAGAGGTAAGTAATCCTACTACTAAGGCTGGAGAAGTATGGATACTAGGGAAAAATAAACTAATTTGTAGTGATGGTGAATGTGCTTTGATAATTCAACTATGGCAAAACTACACTAACAGAAAAGCTATCAATGAAGAAACAGGTAAAGAGTTTATTTGACAGAAGTTTATTTTTACATTATAAAAAGATATATATGCCAAAAATTGTAAAGAAAAGTGAAGAGACTTCAAACATGGTAAGACAGTTATCAGGACTTGGCTTGCCACAAGAACAGATATGCTCAATCCTTGATATCACTAGACCGACTTTAACAAAGCATTATGAAAAAGAATTATCAGTTGGCAAAGCACAGGCCAATGCAAAAGTTACCGAGAACTTGTTTAAGATTGCAACTGGTAACAGCAGAGGAAATGTTACTGCTTGTATATTTTGGTTAAAAACACAATGCAAGTGGAGAGAGACAGAGGTATTAGAAATTAATAACATGAGCGAGCAAAATGATAAATTTAAAGCAGTTGTCGAAACAATTCGAGCAACTAAATTACCAAAAAAAGATATCAGTAAATCTACTCTATGACTGGTATAGCAAAGCTAGGCCTAATCAATTAGTTGATGAGGATAGCGAACATAACATCCATTTATTTCTAGCTGGTCGAGGGTGGGGAAAAACAAAATCTGGGGTTATGGATATTATTCAATACTGTTTAATAAATGATAATGTGGTTTGTGGTGTAGTCGCACCAACTTACGGTGACTTAAAAAGAGTTGTGTTTGCTGGAGACTCAGGATTTATAAACAGCATTGACCCTGAGTTATTAAGCAAAGTTGGGTATAACAAATCAGATAACGAAATACATTTCTACAACGGCTCAAAGATAATAGGCTTTCCAGCTATAGAACCTGACAGACTTCGTGGTGTTCAATTTCATAGGGCATGGTGCGATGAGTTGGCCAGTTGGCGATATACAGAAACGTGGGATAATTTATTAATGGCATTACGTTTAGGTCAAAATCCAAAATGCATTATCACTACAACACCAAGGCCGACTAAGATAATAAAAGAGTTGGCTAAACGGTCAGACACCAAAGTTATAAGTGGTAGCACGTTTGAGAACATTGATAACTTAGCTGAATCTTCTATAGCAATGCTAAGAGAAAGATATGAGGGAACTAGGATAGGCCGACAAGAATTGTATGCTGAAATTCTTGAGGATGTTGAGGGAGCTTTGTGGAATTATAAAAACATTGAAGAAAACAGAGTGAATACATTTCCAACTGACTTAAAGAAAATCCATGTAGCAATTGACCCAGCCGTTACAAGTAATGAGGATAGTGATGAAACTGGAATCATGGTAGTAGGCCGTGATGTCAATAATATTTATTATGTTTTACATGATGGAAGTGGAATTTATTCTCCTGATGCTTGGATTAAGAAAGCCATATCACTTTATAAACAATACGAATGTGATAAGATTATAGCAGAGGTTAACAATGGTGGAGACTTAATTGAAAGATTATTAAGAACTCAAGACCAAAGTGTACCGTTTAGAAGTGTTCGTGCGAGCCGTGGAAAACAGGTTCGAGCTGAACCAGTAGCAAGTTTATGCGAGCAAGGTCGTGTAAAATTTTGTGGAGTGTTTAAAGAACTGGAGGAACAGATGTGCCAATTTACAGGTGGAAACAATAAGTACCATGATGACAGAGTTGATGCTTTGGTTTGGGCGATAACATCTTTACAAAATTCAGGCAGTGCAGTATTTAAAATTAGCTAGGAGTTAATAATGGGATTATTTGACATATTTAAAAAACAAAATATTAAGCTACAAAGAAAGGAGTCGCCTAAAGTTATGATTAATAAGTTAGATGCTTATTCTTATAACACCAACAGAAAGTACAAAGAGTATGCAAAAGATGGATACCAAAATAATCCAGTGGTATCGAGATGCATTCAGTTAATATCTAACAGTGCCAGTGCAGTCAAATTAGATTGTTTTAGTGGAGATACTAAATTAGATAATCATGAATTAATTAGTTTATTAAAAAGACCAAACCCTTTACAAAGTGGTATTGAATATTTTTCATCTCTATATTCTTATTTAATGATTTCAGGAAATTCATATCTACTTAGAGATACTACTGAAGATAAAAAACCAAATGAATTATATTTACTCAGGCCTGACCGTATCAAGATTAAAAGTGGAGACACAATGATTCCTGATGCTTATTGTTATGTTGTTGATGGACAAATAGTCAACGAATATCCAGTAGACCAAGTAACAGCAAACGGACAAGTAAAACAAATTAAGCTATGGAATCCTTTAGATGACCATTATGGCCTTTCTCCAATTATGGCTAGTGCTTACAACATAGACCAGCATAACTTAGCTGGTATGCACAATGTGGCCTTACTAAAGAACGGTTGTACTCCAAGTGGTATGTTGAAGTTTGAACCTAAAGATGAGCAAGGAATGTCGGCTGAATTAACTGATGACCAGCGTGCAAGATTGCTGGAAGACTTAGAGCAAAGATTTCAAGGTACTACTAACAGTGGCCGACCAATGTTGCTAGAGGGAGATTTTGAATATCAACAGTTAGGTCTAAACCCAAAAGATATGGATTTTTTAGAATTGCTTAATTTAAGTGCTAGAGAAATTGCATTAGCTTTTGGTGTTCCAGCACAATTAATCGGAATACCTGAAGCCAATACTTACTCAAATATGGAAACTGCAAAATTGGGTTTGTATGAAGAAACAATTATTCCTTTGTTAAAAAGAGTTGAGTCAGACTTAAACGAATATCTATCTCCACTTTATGGAGACAAGATAAGACTTCAATATGATATTGATTCTATTCCAGCGATGGCAGAAAAAAGAAAACAAATTTATGAGAATGTGCAAGGTGCAGTTAACTCAGGAATCTTAACTAGAAACGAAGCTAGAGAAAGACTTGGCCTTGAGTCAGTAAGTGGTGGAGATGAATTGTATATACCAAGTAACTTATTTCCAATTGGAGAAATGACAGAGCAATCTCCTGATGAAAAAAAACCAACAACAATAGAACGTGCAAAAAAAGATTATGAAGATGCTTATGGAATTAAAGCTGAAGATGAATACTCAACAAGAGAAGAAGCAGAAGCAAGAGCCGAAGCAATTGGCTGTGTTGGAACTCACACTATGGAAGCAAACGGAAAAACTATTTATATGCCTTGCAAAACTCATGATGAATACGATTCACTTCTTCAGGATGAAAAAGCAGTTAGCGATATAGACTTAGTGCCAACTAACTCAATGTCAACAAATGCAAAACGTGGTTTAGAGATGCGAAAAGAGTTTAACCGTGGTGGCACTGCTGTAGGTGTTGCAAGAGCAAACCAACTTGTTAGAAAGCAAAGATTATCTCCTGATACTGTTTTGAGAATGTATAGTTTTTTTAGTAGGCATGAAGTAGACAAACAAGGCCGTGGTTTTAACAGTGGCACAGATGGATACCCTAGTGCTGGAAAAATAGCATGGATGCTTTGGGGAGGAGACAGTGGATTTACATGGTCAACTTCAAAAAGAAATGCAATCATGAGAGAAAGAGAAAACAAGGCAGAGCCTGATTCTTTAAAAGTAGGAGATATGGTTTCATGGGATAGTTCAGGTGGCAGAGCCAAAGGTAAGATTACAAAAATTGTAAAGTCAGGAAAATTATCTGTACCTGATACAGAGTTTACACTTAATGCTACAGAAGATAATCCAGCTTGTTTAATTAAAGTTTATCGTGGTGATGAACCAACGGATACGATTGTTGGTCATAGGTTTAGAACATTAAGAAAACTATGAAGTCAAAAACATTGGCCGAAAAAAAACATATGCAAAGAGTTGCAGAGTTAGGTTGCATAATTTGTAAAAAAAATGGATATCCTGATACTCCATCAGAATTACATCATATTCCAAGTGGTGCTATGGGAAAAAGGTCAGACAACTTTTCAGTGATTCCTTTGTGTCCATATCATCATAGAAATTCAGATGAAAGCTATCACAGGAATCCTTTATATTTTTCTCAGAAATGGGGAACACAGACAGAACTTTTACAGGAAACTTTAGAATGGCTAAAATAAAACTGAGCACTAGAAAAAGATATCGTGAAAATCTTAGATTATTTTTAAGATTAGTTAGGCCACTTGAATCCCAATTAACTAAATTTTTTGCAAAGCAAAGCAGAAAGGCTAAGTTTGAATACGAACTTGATAACTTAGTAGGCCGAGAATATTTTGAAAAGTTTTGGAGAGAAGCCTATTTAATATTATCTAAACATCAAAAAACTGTTATTGAAACTATGACAGATAATACTTTAAAGAGAACAGAGATGCAGAAAAAAGCTGATGTACCAATTGATGGTGATGATGGAATATTTGTACCACCGACTTTAGTTGCCAAAGTTGGGATGAGATTGCTGGAAGATACTCCTGATGTAATTGTAAAATATGTAAGTGAAGAAACTGCACAGCATGTAACTTACATTACTGAAACTACCAAAGCAAAAATACAAAGTACAATTGGCTACAGTATTGCAGAGGGTCTAAGCGAAATTGCAACAGCAGAATTAATTTCTGAGTCAACAGCTTTCTCTTCAACGAGAGCAAAGACAATTGCAAGAACAGAAACTCATCAAGCAATGAACTATGGAATATTGCAAACAGCAAAATCTTTGAAACTTGATAGGCCAGTTAAAATTTGGGGCAGTGCATTAGACTCAAGAACTAGACAGTGGCATGCAGATATGAACGGAAAGATAGTAGAGAGAGATGAAGACTTTATGGTTTTAACTCCAACACGTTCAGGAAGCATAGAACTGCCGATGGCAACTGCTGGAGATGATAGAGGTGGAGCATCAAATGTAATTAATTGCCGTTGTTTTGTAGATGTGGTAGATGCTGATATGGTTGAGTTTATTGAATAATAGCCATAGGCAACCACAAGCGAGGGTATCAAAAAAAGCCAAGAACGAGCTGTAAGAGAGCCATTTTTTACAAAATAAGCCATATTTATGTAATTATTTCACATATTGGCCATAAAAGAGCTTGCACATATTGTCCTATTAGGTATAATTAATACATGGAGTTGATAAAAAAACTCTTAAATTTAATGAAACAGAGGATACAAATATGACAACTACAATTAAACTTACTGACTACGAAACTTTAGAACTTATAGCTGAGATAGAAAATGCAACAGCTCGAGCTGTACCAGTAGCAAACTCTGCTGAATACTCATTCAGATATATAAAAAGAATGTTAGGTATAGATTATAAACTTTATGATGAAGAAAATTATCAAGCAGTAAGTTGGAAAGGAAAAGGCAAGAGAGTTATAATTACTAATAAGAATGGTAAAACAAAAGACCTAGGTGTTTTCCAATCAAAATAGATAAATAAATTTTCCTCATGAGGGTATCACAAAATGTGATGCCCTTTTTTTTGCCTACAGTTGTTGTATTAAAGTATTTTTGGGTGTTAGAATGGAGCTATCAATGTATGGAGATAGTAAATGCCTGAAATTATAAACGAACATTTAGACTTGCTTTGCGAGTACAAAGAAATTGATGCCGATGATGATGGTACGTTCGAGGGTTATGCATCCATATTCAACAACCAAGATTTAGGAAACGATGTAATTCGTAAAGGTGCATTTTTAAAAACTTTAGGCGAACGTAACCCAAAATCCATAAAACTTTTATATCAACACAAATCCGATGAACCTATTGGAGTCGTAGATTCTTTAACAGAAGATTCTAAAGGCCTATATCTTAAAGGCCGACTTGCCATGGGAACACAAAAAGGAAGAGAAGTATTCGAGCTCATGAAAATGGGTGCATTAGATTCTATGTCAATTGGCTATCGCTTATCACCTGATGGTTATAAGTACGATGATAAAAAGAAACGTAGGATAATTAAAGAAGTTGATTTAATGGAAGTGTCACTTGTGACTTTTCCAATGAACCCAAAAGCTAAAGTAACGAAAGTTAAGTTAGCTGAAATGTCGGAACGGGAAATTGAAAAATACCTACGGGATGTAGGTGTAACTTCAATTCCAGTTGCGAAACAAACTGCGATGATACTTCATAAGTCATACCATGTGGTTGACCAACGGGATGTTGTTGATAGCATCAAAGCATTAACTAATAAACTAAAAACATAGAGGTATTTTATGTCTGAAGAAATTAAAGATGTAATCGAAACTCTTGGAACTAGCTTTGAAGAATTTAAAGCTGAGAACCAAAAGAATATCGATGAAATCAAAAAGAAAGGAGTCGCTGACCCTTTGCTTCAAGAAAAAGTAGATAAACTTGCTAATGATGTTGCTGGAGCTGTAGAGCAAAAGCAAGAAATTGAAATGCAAGCAAAAGCACTTTCTGAAGCTGAAGCGAAACTAGAAAAATTAGAAACTGCTATAGCAAGACCTGAAACTGGTAATTCTGCTAAAACAGTTGATATACAAATGAAAGCATTTGGTGATTATCTCCGTAAAGGAACAGAGATGCCAAGTGAAATAAAATCACTTTATGAGTCTGATGATTCATTAGGTGGATACTATGCACCGACTGAATACGTTGCTGAGTTAATTAAGTCTGTGACTGAATTTTCTCCAATGCGTTCACTGGTTAGAGTTAGACAAACATCAAACCGTGGTATTGAGATTCCAAAAAGAACTGGTCAATTCTCAGCACAATGGGTTAATGAAACTGCTACAAGAAGTGAGACCACAGGATACGGCACTGGCCTAATGAGTATTGATGCTCATGAATGTTATGCTATGGTTGATATTTCTCAAGCACTGTTAGAAGATTCTGCATTCAACATGGAGTCAGAAATGGCTACTGAGTTTGCTGAACAATTTGCAGTTGCCGAGGGAACAGCTTTAGTAACTGGTAACGGAGTTGGTAAACCATTTGGGTTTACAGATGCATCGCAAGGTGTTGCAACTACTAACTCAGGTAATGCAAATAATCTAACTGCTGATGGTCTTTATGATTTAATTTATGCAATCAAATCTGATTACCTAAGAAATGCAAAGTTTGTAATGAACAGAGGAACATTTGCTAAAATATTGCAACTAGAAGATACTGCTGGACAAAAAGTTTTCCATGTTGGATTAAACTTAGTTTCAGGAGCTCCATCTACAATAGCTGGGTATGGTTATGTACTAGCAAAAGATATGGTTAACGTATCTGCTGGAACAAAGCCAGTTGCCTTTGGTGACTTTGCTAGAGCATATACTTTAGTCGATAGGATTAGCATGTCAATTATGAGAGACCCTTATTCTCAAGCGAATGTTGGTAACACACGTTACTTAGCTCGCAGAAGAGTTGGTGGTGCTGTAGTTAATGCTGAAGCAATTCAATTACAAAATATTAGTACATAAGGAGGTACAGTATGAGAGATTTAGCTAACAATACAAATACGGTATCAGTCGTAGTACCAGCAGTAATAACTGGTGACACAAATGGTACTGGAGTTGATTTACAAGGTTTTGAGTCTTGTGTATTAACTGTCAATACAGGTGCAGAGGGAGATACTTTGAGTAGCTCAGTTAAGTTTGAATTTTATTTAGAAGATTCAGATGATAACAGTAGCTTCTCGGCCGTAACATCTTCAAAATCTGTTACAGGAAAAGCTGTCAGTGGAGCTGGAGTTTTTTTAACTCTTGATGCCAATGGCGAGACACCTCAAATAACCACTATTGGTTATATAGGTGGAAAAAGATATGTTCGTGTAAGAATCGATGCAACTGGAACTCATTCCAATGGTACTCCAATGAGTATCACTGGTGTTCAAGGTAATCCAGTAGATGCAACAGATACTTATTCTATTAATGTCTAAATTGGCTAGTTATTAGTCTAGGAGTGGTGGTCGCTCATCGTTGTAAAAAACAATGGCCACCACTTCGATTAACTTAGGAGATAAAAATGCAAATTAAAATAACAGCAAACGTTTTTGGAGTAGCTAATGCCAGTGGTAATGCTACAAGAGAATATAAAATAGATGAAATTATTGACTGCAAAGAAGATTGGCAAGTATCACTTGCACAAAACTTAATGGATAATGGTTTTGCAATAGAAACAAAAACTGTAAAAGCTACAGAAAAAAAAGTAACTAAAAAGAAAGTTGCAAAGAAAAAAGTAACTAAAAAATAAGTTATGGCTAGAAGTATCGGTAGTTCATTTTCGACACAGCTAACGAGCTCGGCACTTAGACCGTTTTATGCTGTAAAAATGAACTTTACAAGTGGTTCACTTTTGTTGGCCACTACTTATGCTGACTTGATTATAGGTGGCAACACTTATATTGGTTCAGGAAATATTTTACAAATATCTAATGTATTGGAAACTTTTGATACTAAAGCAACTGGTATGCAGATAACATTAAACGGCCTTGATACGGCTATCCTATCTGCTGGTCTCACAGAGGATACTTCAGGAATGGTATGCGAAGTTTATTTTGGTGTTTTAACGACTACAAATAATGCTGATGCTATTGTCGATACTCCTTATGAAATTTTCTCAGGTTTTATTGACACAATGGTTTTAAATGAAGATGGCGAATCATCTGTTTTAGTTTTTACCATTGAGAATAAATTAATAACATTAGAAAAACCAATAGACAGAAGATACACCGACCAAGACCAGCAAGAACTTTTTGCTGGAGACAAAGGTTGTAGTTTTGTGACAGGGTTGCAGAATAAATCAATAAGTTGGGGAGCTGGTGTACAAGTGCCAGTAAAAACTCCATAATGAATTATGAGCATAAAAGAAGAAATGGAAATCGTAATAGATTTATATAAATCTTTTGATAGATATAAAAATAATACAAGAGAACAACTTAAAACTCACATCGAGCAATCTTTTTTATTAAAGCAATATAAACTTCACTACGAAAATAATAAAGTGGTAGGATTTACTAATTGGGCATTTATGAATGAAAAATGTGAAGACCATTATATTAAGACAGGCCAAATGCTTTTTCATTTTTGGAATAGTGGCAACATATGTTGGCATATCGATACTGTTAATACTGGCAATATTGTTACTATGCATAGATGGACAAGAGATTATTTCACATCTTTATTGGGCATTGATGGTGAGTTAAATTGGTTAAGAACTACAGAAGATTTTAAAGTACATAAAAGAAAAAATTGGAAATACCTAGGCAATGGTAAATATAAATATTAGAGGTTTTTAAAAATGGGAAGTACAGTCAATAGTATTGTTAGTGCAATCGTAACAGCCGTTGTAATAGCTGTAGCTATAACTTTTGACCCTACTGGTGGTATTCTAGGTTATCTAACTGCTGGTGCGATTATTACTGGTGCAGTTGTAGTTGGTAGTGCTTTAATGACTAAACCTAAATCTAGGAATAGCTCCATGCAACAACAGTCTTATGCACAAGAGACTAGTAACCGTTCCTTGATGATTAAACAACCTATCATTCCGAGAGATATGGTTTACGGTATTTCAAAAAAATCAGGTGGTATTCTCTTTATGGATGTATCACAAAATAATAAATATTTACATATAGTAGTACAACTAGCATCGCATGAAGTTAATTCTATTGATGAAGTATATTTTGCAGATGAAGAATTAACTCTAGCTTCTGATGGAACTGATGCAAATGGAATAACAAGATATAAAGTAACATCTCCTAGTAAATTTGCGACCGACTCAATATACGAAGATGGACAACGAACAACAAGAATAAAATATCATCTAGGATTAGATGACCAAGAAGCTGATGCAGACTTAGTAGCAGAAACAAGTTGGACTAATGAGCATAATTTAAAAGGAATTGCTTATCTTTATATAAAAATTTCTTATGACTCAGATGTTTTTCCAAACGGCCTACCAAATGTTAGTGCTGTAATTAAAGGAAAAAAAGTTTTAGATATTAGAAATAACTCAACTGCTTTTTCATCAAACCCAGCTTTATGTATTTATGATTATATGACTGATACTAGAATTGGTTTAGGGATAGATACTGGAACTATAGACACAGCTTCATTTACAAGTATGGCAAACATTTGCGATGAAAACATAACTTTATCTACTGGTGGTACTGAAAAAAGATATGAGTCTCATGGCGTTATTTATTCCGATATTGCACCAATGGAAATTATTAACGATATGTTGACTTCATGTTTTGGTATTCTTTCTTATAGTAATGGAAAGTTTATCTTGAAAGGTGGTAAATATGTAGCACCTAGCTTAACTTTAACTGAAGATGATTTTATTGGTGGGATTACGTTGGCCACAAAACAATCAAGAACAGATGTTTTTAATACGGTAAAAGGAATATTTACAAGTGATGAAACTGATTGGCAACCAACAGATTATCCAATGGTTACATCATCTACTTTTGTCGAAGCCGATGGTGAAACAGTTTATGCAGATATTGATTTACCGTTTACTAAGTCTAGTAGCATGGCTCAAAGAATTGCTAAAATTAATTTATTTACAGTAAGACAACAAATGCAAATATCAACACAAGTAAGTATGAAAGGATTTACTTTGCAAGTTGGTGACACTGTACAAGTACATAATACAAGATTGGGTTTTAATAATAAAATATTCCAAGTTGCTGAATGGAATTTTACAGTAAACACGGCTGGTGTATATATTGGCTTGCAATTAAAAGAAACATCATCTTCTGTTTATGATTGGAATGCAGAAGAAACAGAATTTAGTTTAGACAACACAACCTTGCCTAGTCCTACAACAGTATCTTCACCTAGTCTTTCTGCTACAGATGAGTTAAGAACATTTTCAGAAACACCAATAGCAGTTTTAATTGTTACATGCACATCGAACCAAGGAACTACAAACGAGTTTGAAGTAGAAGCTCAAAATAGTAATGTTGCTGGAAGTGATTTTATTTCTTTAGGAAAATCTAAAGCAAATATTTTTGAATTAGTTAATGCACAAGATGGAGCAATTTATAATATTAGAGCAAGAGCAGTAAACTCTTTTAATGTTTATTCATCATACACAACTATACAACATACAGTAGTTGGTAAAACTGCTCCACCATCTGATGTAACAAATTTTGCAGTTAATATAATTAATGGCCAAGCAGAACTATCATGGACTCCAGTACCAGATTTAGATTTATCTCATTATGTTGTTAGGCATACAACGGATACTGCATCTCCAACTTTTGAAGAGGGAATGATACTCGCACAAAAAGTTTCTAGGCCAGCGAGCACAGTATCTTTACCAGCTAGAACTGGAACATATATGATTAAAGCAATTGATGTTTTAGGAATAACAAGTTTAAACTCAACAAAGTCAGTAGTCATATTAAATCAAATTGATTACAACTTTAACGTTGTTTCTACACAAACACAAAATCCAAATTTTGCTGGAACTAAATCAGATGTTTATGTGGTCGAGCGAGCTGGAGTTTCTTACTTGCAATTATTAACTGGAGAACTATTTGATGATGCTACAGGAAACTTTGATGCACAGTCAGGAAACTTTGATGAGGGTGGTAGCACGGAGGATAATGTCGAGGGTTTATATGATTTTCCAGTAATAGATACAGGTGGCATATTTACCTCAAGAGTCACGATTAGTTGCGAGTTCACACGGTTTGACCCTACAAACTTATTTGATGCCTTTACAGGCCAATTTGACAGCCGTGAGGGGTTATTTGATGGTTCATACACAGAGTTTGATGATGTAAACGTACAAATACTAATATCAACTAGTAATGACAACAGCTCATACACAGATTATAGGAACTATGTTTTAGGAGATTATAAAGCTAGGTATATTAAATTAAGAGCCAAGTTGACAACACAAACTTTATCATCTGCTCCAGCTATTTCTGTTTTATCTGCGACAATAGATATGCCTGATAGAACCTATGGCCAAGGAAGTATTTCAAGTGGAACTGCAAGTGGTGGTAAAGCAGTTACTTATATTCCAGCATTCAAAGATGTTCAGGCTCTGGGAATTTCTGCTAGTAATTTAGCAACAGGAGATTTTTATGAAATAACAAATAAGACTGCAACAGGTTTCACAGTTAAATTTAAAAATTCTAGTGGAACAGTGATAAATAGAACTTTTGATTATGTAGCTAAAGGCTATGGTTATCTTGAGTCTAGTTAAATTGGGTGATAGAATAAAATTAAATTGGAGTTTATAATTAAATGAGCCAACACGATTACGATATAGCAAACCAAACATTTCCAAATACGAGAAGTGATTTAAACCTTGCTTTAAAAGGTTTAGCATCTACATCGAGTGGTACATCTGCACCATCGACTACTTATGCAAATCAGTTTTGGATGGATACTTCATCGAATACTTTATACATAAGAAACGAAGACAACGATGCAAATATTCCAGTATTAGTATTAGACCAAACCAATGACACTGTAGAATATTTTAAATCTGATTCTATAAGAACAGCATTAATTGAATTCACAGATGGCGATGATGCTTTAAGTATTGCTGATGGTGGTGCTTTAACTACTGCTGGCAATTTATCTATTGGTGGCTCTAATAACGAATTAAGATTTTATGAGGGTTCAAACTATGTAGGTTTTGAAGCACCAGCTTTATCAGGTGATAAAATTTGGGTTTTACCAAGTGCTGATGGAAGTAGTGGACAATTTATAAAAACAGATGGAAGTGGAGCTTTAAGTTTTGCAACTCCAGCATCAGTTGTTTATCCAACTATCTCAGGTGTTTCACCATCAGTGGTTACTAATTCTGCAACCAATGTAACAATTTCAGGTGCTGGTTTTGTAACCATACCAAGTGTTGAACTACAAGCAAGTACAGGTGCGATTGTTAATGCTAACAGTGTAACATTTACTAATGCTACAACTCTTGTAGCCAATGTAACTTTACCAGTTGATGGTGCTTACTTTGTTAGGGTTGAGAATCCTGATGGTTTAGCTGTTCGTTCAAGTTCAGCAATTCTTACAGTTTCAGATGCCCCAGTATGGCAAACTGCATCAGGTTCAATCGGAACTTTTTCTGCTGGAAGTTCAATATCAGTACAAGTTACTGCAACTGGAGATGCAACATTAGCTTACTCGATTGCAAGTGGAAGTTTAGCTGGTGGTTTATCTTTAAATACTTCCAATGGAACTATCAGTGGAACTAATTCAGGAACATCTGAAAGTACCACATTTACAGCTACTATCAGAGTTACAGA
>TARA_R110000822_G_scaffold87000_1_pt1 | contig 19524 bp, 20 predicted proteins | sample TARA_R110000822 | Tara Oceans TARA_R110000822 (sample SAMEA4397666) | marine metagenome | biome: Polar Biome; feature: [SRF] surface water layer (ENVO:00010504); material: water (ENVO:00002006), including particulate matter (ENVO:01000060) such as... | depth 5 m | reverse complement strand
AAAGGTGCTGGTTAAATCAGTAACAATTGTAAAAGTGCTACCTGATCGAGTGCATAATGCAACATGGTCTGTACCACTATCATTTATTATATACATCAAACCATGTGTTGGAGTAAATGTTTCTGCATTATTAGCAATAGTAAAATTAGAACCTGCTATGCTTGAAACAGTTGAGACAGCATGAGTTCCCTTTGAATAGATAAAGCAAGGATTATTATTTGTTGTAGCAATAGTCGCCGTTGCACCATCTTCTGTTGAACGCATACTACTTATTACCAACATACCATCTCCTTGATCGCTGTTTGCTGTGGCCAGAAACTCATCATTGATATTCAAAGCAACAGCCGTTCCCGAATCATTGACTCCTTCTGTTAATGAACCGATTTGTATAACTCCCCGATTTGTTGCCGTATCTTTGTTAATCAAATTAGCAATATTATTTGCAACAGTCTTAGCCCCGAAGGTCTTATCCCATGTGGTTGCGGTAGCACCTTGACTTAAAGTGGCGACTCCATTTGCGCCCGGACATAAAAATATCTTTTCAGAAGCCGTCAAACTTTCAGCATTAGTCAATTGAACCTTAATCCTTGAAGAAGCCAATTCCCTGTAATAGTCACCTTGCCATACACTTAATCGCAATATCTGTTGAACCGATCTATTATTCAAATATACTGCACCGACATAATCAGTATAGTAGCGTCTGCGATAAGGTTTGAATGTAGTGAAGTTCTGGTATTCATCAACCGCAATTTGGGGTCGCCAAGACATACGGCATATTTTGTCAATATAATCTTGCTTTTGTTTAATCAAAGTTTCCACTTGAGACTTTTGAATGCCCCTTTCTTTACTTGCTGTGATCCCCGATAGATGTTGAACATAAGATGTATCAGCAGTAGTATATGATTCTGAACCAACAGCCGTTGCCAATAGATTGACATTCCCACTACCTGCGGCAGATGTTCCGGTTAAGGCATATTCTTGTCCAATAGAATTTGAATCACTATACACAAGGACTGTATCGCCAGTTGTAAAACCCCACCTGCGGAATTCCGCACCGTTGATAGGAATACTAATTACGCCAGTGTTTATACTTGAATTAGCCGATAATGCTACTGCATCGGGCAAAGGCAATTGTAAAAAGTCCGATACCTTTTGAACAGTGGTATATACTAAATCATCAGGATATAATGGCTGGTTTGGCCTATGACCGGGGTTAAATATCCTTGCCATTTGTTTTCACCATTCTTTATTCATTTCCTTTTTTAGAGTAATTTGCTGAACCCGGTCTTGGGTCTTCTTTGTTTGCTTTTCTTGCTCGGTCAATTAAAGAACGGCCTTTTTCAGGGCTAACGACATTATCTAACATCGGGTTCTTATCGCCGTATTTATGGGGGTTAAAACTCCTTCCGAATTCTTGTGACGGGCCTTCTTTATATGGCGATGTCTTATCATTTGGCTTTGAATCCAATTCCTTATCTCTTGAAGCATCCTCGTACCAATCCTTATCATCTGAATTATTGATGATGAATTCGTTTCGCATATCTTCAAGACTCATAGGCGCATTATCACTTTGCCCACCGATACGGGATAATTCTGAATGGCGTGACCTGCGAGTTTCTTTTCTGCGAATAGGACACATAATGGCTGGTGCTTGTTTAGGGCAACCAGCACTAACTTCTGCACCAATGCCGCCGCATACGGGGCAAGGCTGGGCTTTCATTATATCCATTCCGACTTCAAAGGCTTTGTTATTCATTGGCTTCATTGATGGTGGCCTCCCATATTATAGTGCATAGGAACAGAACATACAGCGCATCTTGGAGTCCAGCAGAAATGAAGCATTCCGCAGGCCATACAGCGTGTACCTGATCCTATATTTTGAATATCAAAGCGTTCTCGCTTTTTAATCTCAACCCGCTTATTTGCCGAGTTTTTTAAACTGCGGCCACTAAAAGGTGATTCGCTTTCTTCAATTGAACCTTCGCTGGTAGCGACTTCAAGCATACGGGTGTTCCGTCGCTTTTGAATCTCTAAAGCCGTTTCAAGGTCAATTTCATTTAATTGTAATGACATATAATCCACCTCATGCGGCGGATCATCTGCGGCCTGTTACTGCAATTTTTAGCGTGATGCCGGTTAAGTCTGTCGCGTTAGCCGCTTCAATCATAGTTTTTCCACCAGCAGTTAAAGCACCACCCGCATTAACCAATGCGCCGGATGCTTCGGTGCTGTCACCCATACATAGAATCTTAACATTTGTAGGATCCATTAGGAAATGAAAGTTTGCTACATTTGTAGCAAAACCCTCTTGAGATATTGAAACCGAGTCCACATTTGAAAGTCCAGTTTGACCTGCAAGATTAAAAACATAACCACCAGTTGGGTATGAATTATCTAATACAACGGTTAAAAATGCTGTGATTCTGCTTCCTGATACGGAATTTCTTTCTTTTGTAATCGTTAGTGCCATACTCGCTCATCCTCTTCTATTTGTTCTTTGTATTAAAGTCATTCGTAATAAATAACTATTCTAATTGTTGCCGCAGAAGTCCATGCCTTTGCGGTGCTTGTTAATTTAATAGATACAGGGCCACATACAATACCAGTCCAAGGGGCGGTATCATCCATTACAGTAGCCGCACCTGCGCCATTGAAGGTTTTAGGTAATGCACCGGCTGATGATGCACCTGAATAAACCACTAAATGGTTTGAGTCGGCATGAGTTCCGTCTGCTGTTGCCGCACCTTCTGATGTTTGAAATTGATAATGCGCTGTTGAGGCGGCTGAAAAATCTAATGCTGAAATCGGGGCGTGAAATGAATATCCTAAATCATCAATGAGTTGAAAAATACCAGATGTAGTAGTTCCATCTGAAATAACGGATCCCGTTGCATCAACAACAATTTTATGGATTTTGCCATTTAAATTAACAACAGCAGTTGTTGTTGTTAAACTTGTCAAATCCCCTGCTTCAAAATCATATACAAGGCGATTAACTCTTGTGCGAGAACCGTAGCGACCTTCGCCATCATTTAGCGAATTCGCATTAATCCCCATATTTATTCACCTTGCAAGCGTTCAATTAAATCTATTTTCTTATCCGATGGAGATACCTTTAGCCCCATCTTTGAAGCCAATGACATTAATTTAGCGCGAGTCAAGGATGATAAATCAGGAGAAACAGCCGTTGCGTCTGCTTCAACGACCGGGGCATTTACTTGCATTGGTGTTGTAGTTTCTTCAACGGGTGTTTCTTTGATTACTTCTTGCATAGCAATAGTTTGATCATCGGGGTCTTCAAGACCACCAACAACCCACATCTTTGCATCATACTTTAGACTTGGTACTATCTCTTTTCGGATAAACTCTTCAGGAATGTCTGTGCGAGTCATTCCCGGTGCGAATCCATACTTAGTGCCGTTATACTTTATTTCAGTATAGTTGCGCCATCCAGCATAGGTTAGGCTTAAACTCAAGTTAAGCACCTCAACGGTATAGGATAGTCAATCTATGAACATCGGTTCCTGTGCCTGCGGCTGTCGTAAAGACGACAGTTGCGCCACTTGCATGAACAAGGGTTGGCGGTTCAAATCCGCCACCGTTATTGTATAGTCCAAGAATACCTACTACTTCTGCCCCAGATACGCCGACAATTGAAGTTGCGGCTGTTGCGGCATCTAAAGAGAAGGTCGTTTCTGTGCTGGCGGCGGTGACGACGAGATCCACTACTAATAGGTTCAACGCACCTTGCGCCACTTCACCAACACCTTTCTGTTGCCATGAGGTGCTATCAGGTGATGCGCCCACTGGTAGTCGTGTATCAAGAATAACCTTGGTACTTGCGTTTGCTTCTGTTATATTTGCATTTTCAGTCATTATATTTCACTTCCTAATTTTCTTTACTCTCAAGCGGTAATATCCCTAATCTTTCCATGTGCGCCATAGAACAGTTGCCATAGGTCGCCCATTGTGTGAAATAGACCCATTTGACCGAGACGGTTAATACCGAATGGATCGCCTGTTTCAATTCCGCTTTCGTGGTAAAGAGTTGGTTTTGCTGTGCAGAAATACATATAATCAGTATCAAGGAAATACATACGAGACATAGCCCCAGATGATTCGTTCTGAACATCTTTTGAAGGGATGATAGGTACACCGTTATAGGTAGCGACTACGAAGCCTGCTTCCATTCCCGGAACACCCTTAACACCATTTACACCCGGTACAACACGCTTCATTTCGGTGAAACGCTGTTGAGGTTGCAAGAGTTGTTGGATCTTCTCTAAAGTATCATATCCAGTTAGGATGACCTTTGGCTGACCACCTCTCTCCCAGATGTTACGGAACATACCATCTAAGATGTTGAGAGACAATGCTCGGTTTGCACCAGCCGCCCCTGCATCAACATTTGAATCATACCATTGTTGAGAACCTGCGCCTGCACCGTTTCGGGTGAGGTTATACATATCGTGGTCTGTAATAGCGGTCACGAAGTCTGTTGCAGTTTCAGTGAAAGAAGAAGAAGTTGCTCGGTCAAGAGAATCAAAGTCGTTTCCAGATAGAACATCAACATCTTCAAGAAGCATCTTGTTAATGTGTTCTGCATGGTGCTTTGCCATTTCCATCTTCATAACAGCGCGAGCATCACCAAGTCCATCATCCTTGTCTGCCAAAAACATAGCAGTTTCGGATAGGTCAAAGGTGTGTGCAACAGTCATTGGCTTTGTGTTCACATGAGCAAATGAAGGCTTTGAGGTTTCAGGTAGTGTTCCATTTTCAGCAACACCGCCACCCTTTGTAATATCAGGCTTATCAGTAACGACTCTCCATCCAGACTTCTCCCAAGGCTTCTTAGGTAGTATAGAAAATGCGTTAAATTCCTGATTTAGTTGCGACCAAACTTTGCGGCCAAATATCGCTTGATAAGTACCTGCTGTGCTGGACATTAGCGGTGAATCTGCCTTTAGCAAGTCCGTTCCACTGTATGCCCATGCGTTTGCGCCTGCGCCTGCACCGTAGTATAGGCGTTCCATGTCTTCAATTGTTCTTAAATATCCTGTGCTTCCCATTGTATTCACTTCCATTTTATGTATTACTCGCCCCTAAGTGCGCGTCGTGCGAGATCTTCTGCGGCTCGCCATCCGTCTAATCCTGTTCCCATAGCCCCGAATTCTTCGTGAGAAGGTACTCGGATTGTAGTTTCACTTGGAGTTGGAGTAACTGACTTCTGCAAATCTGTGTTTTCAGTGCGTAGTCCTTGAATCTCGCTTCTTAATGCGTTGATTTGAGAACCGAAGTCACTTTGCTTTTGGATTTGGATTGCTGATTCAGTTTCTTGAACATATCGGTCAGACCATTGTTTTTCAACCAATCCTTTTAGAGATTGCTCGTCACGAATAGCGGCGTATGCGTTATATCCTTTTTCAAGTGTTTGAGGAGTTAAGTCCTCTCCCTTGATAACTTGCTTGTTCCCAGATGGTGCGTTATATGCCATTCTTGCAGGTGAGTTTTGCTTGATGACATTTTGGTTTCCACTTGGGCTTGGCAAGGAAGGATAAGATGGTTCGGATGCGTCTTCGCCCGACCCGACTGAATCGCCTTGTCCTCGGTGACTGTGGCCACCTGAGCCTTCTTGTAGGTATGCTTTCTCAAGGCCGAAGTGTGAGCGCATAGAATCAAGATTAACACCTGATTCATGGGCAAATTTTTCCAGCGTATCTATGTAGGCCAATGCGTTGTTGTCGTTTTCTGTCGTCATACTATCACTTTTCTTTGTTTTATTTGGTGAACATTCACCGCAACCAGCGTCACACCCACCGCAGTAGGTATTTTTATCATCGCCCTTGTGGATTGAATCACCAGATTCAATACTTTCAAGAACGCTGTTTAGGCTGTTGCGAATTTCATTTAGGGCTTCCGAGTTACTCATAGTATCATCTTCATCATCCATCTTTAATATTGTGTAATTAGATTCAGGATTGATCCCTTTCTTGCACAATGTTATTTCATGGAGTTCTAAATCTGTAATCTCTCGGTGTGTGCCATGTTCTGGAGTAGTCTTTGTTACTCTAAACAATGCTTGGCCTCCGATAGAGAATGAGCGTAATTCGCCATCTCTTACTTGCTTTTGGACTTCGCGGGCTTTTTGTATGTCATCTCGGATTTTGCATACTACAAATAATCCATGTTCATCAACCTCGGACTTCCAAACCCGATTATTAGTGTCAGTGTAGTTATTTACTACTTCACCGACTTGAATACCGCTATGTGCGAGTTGAACATTTCTAAATGCCTTGTTATTCATAAACTTGCCAAATGCCTTTTTAAGTGCAGAAACAGGGATTCTGTCTCCTTGCTTGTCCACCATATCAACAGATGCGTAGCCTGCAACAAACAAATCTCCATTGTCTGCTGATGACTTTAAAATAAAATCAGAACCGATAGCGGAAAACCCGACTGTCGCTTCTTGCATATTTTTGTAAAACCATGTTAAGGTATATGAAGAGTTTGCTTTGTTTTAATCAAGCAATCCGTTGAGATTCAGACCGCATAGCAGGGTCTATGTCCTGTTCAGCCTCTATTTCTTGGGTTGTTTTTTCAGGATAACTCAATACAGCCCTGCCACCCTCAACATTTAGTTCTGCACCGCCTGTTCCTTCTTTTGATTGAATGGTTAAGTGCATTACTGGTTCTTCCTCTTCTTCCTCTTCTCCGAGGTTGCGGTTTTTAGGATCTGCAAATGTGGTATTTTCCTCATCCGTTAATTCTGTTGGCCCTCTTGGGGCTGAAATAGCGGCTTGCATACCAGACCATGCGCCACCATCAGGTGATGCACCAATCCCTCGCCCCCATGCGTTTTCAATAATATCATCATCAATGGCTTCATTTACTGTCCATTTTCCATCTTTTTCTTCAATACCATACTCATTACCATAAGTTTCAAGCATTTTTGGACTTAAACTTTTTACCCCACTACATAATTCGGCAGTAGTCATTGATTCTTCTTTATCCCTAATGTGGCGGCGAGTATGAATCATTGTATCATTTACCCCATCACCCTTTTCATCAAGTCCAGTAATAGCAGGGGCGCGAAGGATTATTGACTTAATAGTTTGAAACTTTCGTCGCTTTTTCCTTCTAACCGCACTATGTAGTGGGCTAAGTGTTCCTTCTGATGAAGAGGATAACGATGATGCGCCACCTGCGCTTGCACTACCACCCACGCCACCCGAAGCCGCCGCCGCACCTTCTTTCAATAATGAAAGTGCAATTGCACCCCATAATGGTATTTGGTTTGTAGCGTGTTTTACCAATGAAGGCAATTCGCAATCAATTGATTCAATATCAAACCCATCGCCATCATATGCCCCTTTTACTATAACTGGTGATAGTATTTCGGGATAGAAAAGCGTTATTTCTTGCCCCTTTACCTTTATTTGAGGGGTTGTAGGATATTGTTTAGAGATATTATTTTCATCAACGAAACGAATCCATTTTGGGTGAACATCTCTTCCTTTAATAAAAGTGGAGGTTAGATCTCGCAATAATAAATTAGTATCTTTGTCTTTCAATTCCAAAATAGTTTTTTCTAAACCATCATTATCAGTTGAATTGTAATTCTTTGGCGAAGGGAAATGTAAATGTTCTGTGCTTTCATATAGAGTACGAAGGGCATCTAATCTATCTTCAAGAGGTTCAAGGGATAAATCAGAACCTTTATGCAATAATAAATCAATAGCAACCATTAGATTTCCTTCAACATAGGCATCAAAGGTAGCATCTCCTTGTAACTTCTTCAGATCATCCTTTACCTTCTTTGGTAAAGACATAGGCGTAATTCGCTTGCCTTTCTTTTCAATCAAATGACGCTTACCCTTTGGCATTTTTTGAACAGCCCATCCTCCACTAAACCCTTTTAACTTTGAAATATCTTCAAAATCATATAATGTATGTGCTGGTTCAATTAATGAGTTAAAAACACCCGTTGGCTCATAATCATCTGCTTTAATTAAATCCCCGCTAACTAAATGAGAATGCCCATAAGGATTTGTTGCACCCATCGCATGAACATCTCTTTCTTTAGGATTCATAGGCGCATCAAGCATAGATGGCAAAGGTATGTGTTCTTCATGCACTGTTCTTTGCATTGTAGTAAATGGACTATCTTTTAAGTCAAATCGTAACCCGTTTTGTTCAGGATCAAACCTCCAACCCAGTGTTGCTGGCATTTCGTGACCCCAAACATCATTATTTCCACTCAAATACACTGGTGGCATTGTTGAAAGGGCTTTGGGTGAAACCGGGAAGAAGTTTGCCTTTTCATCGGGAATTCTCATGCTCGCCATATTAGCGGCTTGAGCAATTTGTTGTAAATTGCCCCTTGCGATTGTATTTGATTCCGGATCAGTTCCAGTTAATACTTCAGGGCCAAATTGTTTAATCACTTGTTCTGATATTTTTGAAATGTTGCCTCCAAGTGCCTCATCAGTGTGTTTGAAGTGAGAATTATGTAATTTCCAATAATTAGCCACCGATGCTGGGTGGTCTTCGCGATATATCCCTTGTTTTGGGTTGCCAACATCGGTATGTGCTTGCATAGCCCTTCCTAACGAAGTCATTAACAAAGCATCAGAAGGTACGGTCATTCGCCCCCCCTCTCCTTTGATTTCGCTTGGGTGTAAATGTGCTTGATTAGCAACAGCCGACCAATTTCCTCTTTTACGAGTATATCTATCTGAACCCGTTCCACCTGTTAAAGACGGTGAAGGCTCTTTTTCGGCAATAGCGGGAAAATGACTGTTATGATGGTTTGATGTTTCCATCGTACCTATAACAGAATCCACTAATTCTTTTTCAAGCCAACCTCCATTGAATATTGAGGGGTATGATTGCTTTAATACTCCTTTTAATGAATCGGGTGAACGGCCAACCCCGCCCCAATGTAAAAAGGGCGACCACCAATGATGATTTAGTGATTTTTCGCCGTCACCATCCCATGCACCGTAAAAATGGTCGTCTAATTCACTCAAACCGGCATTAGATACTGGCCCATGCCTATCTGCTGGGCGCATCCACCATTCCACCATAGGATTAAAACGGCTTTTCCATGAACGGAATGCACGATCCCATGAGATGCCGGACTTTTCTTGAAATTTATTCATCAAAGCCTTTGAATCTGGTGTGTTTTGATTATCTTCTTCTGCTAATTTGCTCAAAATCATTCCAAAATTATCTCTATGGTCGGTTGTATTCCATTCTAAACCAAACATATAAGGTAGCATTCCTAAAGAATTCATAAACTCTTGTCTTTTGTCTTCAAGCCACTCTCCTTCGTCTGTGAATGCGTTTCTATTTCTATCTCGCTGGTATAAATCGTGCATTGATTCAGGGGAGTTGCCATAACTTTTTGAATTTCTATACAAACTGCTAATTTTCTTTTCAGCAAGTGAATCTTCTTTCAATATTTTCGCCGACTCTATTAGATGGTGAGCATACTCCGGCTCTCCATGTTGCCCTCCATGTAACAAGGGGCAACAACCCGATTTCAAGGATAAAGGGTGGTGTTCGCCATATGGGTTTTGTGCATCGGCCATCGGCCAATCATCCATTAGATTAGTTGATACTTTGGTTTGACCTGCTAAAAATGGCGAACCGATGGACATTGACATTACACTCATTGGCGAATCCAAATCCCTCATTTTATAGGGCTGGTCTATTGGTTCCTCAATCATTTCTGGTAAAATTGAATCAATCGGATCATCTGATTGCTTTGCGAGAGTAACATAGTCGGTAAAATCATATTCCGCATCAAGTAAAGTAGCGATTATCGCATCTGTCCTTTTACGGCTTAATTCTTCAACCATTCTATTCCCTCCTCACAGGTGGGGATAGATTTTTTCAAGTAAATCGGTAATATCCGAAACTACGCCCATTTGACCTTCGCCACTTGATTTTTTAATAGAAGCCAGTGATTCTTCAATTGGGGCGCGATTTGGATTATTCTTATTAACGCCGCCATCATTCAAGTGCATATGCAAAGATGAAGCGTTTTTATCATAACCTGTTTGTGATACAGCAGGCATTTTATACACTTCACTAATTATTTTCTTTGTAGGTGCTTCACCCATCGCCGGTATAACTCCATTAGTACCGTAACCTTGACTACGAACCGCAGGTTTTCCTCCGCTTAAACTCATAAATTGAGGCACTTGATCATCAACGCTTGTTTCTTGAGAATATTTTACGATGATGCCATGTTCAGCGAGAATGTCTGAAGTAGTGTCGCCGGATTTCTTTTTGTCCTTGGCATAATGTCCTTCGCCCTGCATGACCTTTTTATCAGTTTTCATGTCCATTCTGCATTCAACACATTTTCCAGATGGTTCAACGCCAGATGGGTCGGTTTTGCCGCACCCATCGCATATGTATTGTGATTTATCATCTGCCTTTGTAAAACGGGCTTTCAATTCTCTTGCATGAGCGAGCATATCTCCTTCAGGAGTATTCATTGGGTCAAACCATTGTGGCATTATCCTTTCACCTGTCTTTCTGCGTCTTTCCATTCTTCTAATTCATCAAATCGTGATTTAGTAAATAATTCACCACTTCCGGAGAAGGGGCTTGTGGAGTCTGTGAAATCCGAATCAACGGTTCTGTTCAATGGATCATATGTTTCGTCTGCATGAGGGGTTATTGCTTTAATCCAACCATGACGCTTCATTAGCGTTTCAGGGTCTTCAACCGCTTTTAGCATAACTGTGTTTTCCTTTTCCAAGGTACTGACACGCCCTCGTAGGTGTTTTAATTCCTGAATCATCTCTTTTAGAAGATTTACTTGGTCTGTTTCATCGCTCATTCAGAATCCTCCCGGTTGTGCGCCGCCTGCCATATCAGCAGGCATATTTTGAGGCATTTGCTGTTCCATAGAAGCACCCATTGGGTCTGGTGGCATTCCGCCGCTAACAGGGCCAAGAGGTTGCATTTGAATTACTGATGCGTGTTTTGCTTTAATCATAGCCAGTGGTTCTTTAATTGAAAGAACGGCCATTTCAAGTTGTTTCATATCCATTTGGAGTCCAACCAACACTTGCTCTTGAATCCCTGCTGAACGCTGGTCGTCAAGTAAATGTGTTAAACTGTTCATTTTACTAACTAAATCGGATATGGTTCTATCCACTTCACTAAATAAAGCGGCGATAGGTGCTGTGCTAACAGCAGTTGTTGGGTCAATGCCCATCATCGGATCCTCTTTTCTTAGCATAGATGTATTTTTTACAAATTCTAATGCTCGTAATCGGTCTGCGATTGAAGGTGTAGTGCTGTATGTCATGTCAATCTCTCCCATATGGATCTGTTTGAGTCCTTTGTATTGAAGCGCGATTCTCTCGTCTGCTCTTATTACTGTCATTATTGAAAAGTCCACTATTTGCTATATGGTTAGCCGGATATTGCTTGCCTTCTTCACCTGTCGGGTCATTCATGTTTCCATAAGATAATGAGCGTCGGGCCAATTTTCCCTTACTTCGTAATGGGCCGCTTGTTCGCTCAAAGATGTGTTCGGGCGTTGCATCTGCCATATGCGCTTCCGGTGTATATGAAGCCGGTGTATCAAATTTAGTCAAATTGGCTTTAATTAAAGCCCAACCAAATTCAAAGGCGTTGCTCAATCATACCACCCGATGTTCGGTATAATGTGCCGTTGAACGGCCAACGCGACTAACACCCATAACAACGGCATTTTCTGTACCTGTATAGTCTGAAGCATTATTATCATATTGTGGTATGAATCCTAAAAATCGTGTATGTGCATCATTTGTGTTTGCACTCTTAGCAAGTGTATCATGGAGTTTTAAATCATTTTTTAGATATGAAAGAGCGTTTTCTGCATCAATCATATGCTTGCCAATTTGTCCTCTATCTCCATCTGCTATTGCCTTTTGCATAGCCTCTAAAGAAGCCAACGCTCGGCGATTCATAGCATCCATTTTTTGTAGTATTCCTTGGTTGTCCGACATACGCTTCATTCCTCCCAATCGTTTCAAGTTCATTAAACATTCCCCGAATCTTCAGATAGACCTTTTCGCTTTAAAGCCTCCTTTATCTGATGATTTGCCATTTTTTCGGCTGGTGATTCAAACCGGCGTTTGTCTGTTTTTTTATCAAAGCCAGTAGGCGCACCATCGTTTCTAATGATGTGTTCGGGTGATTGTCCAAGACTATTTTTGCCATCGGTATTATCGCTAATTGTTCTCAACGGCGGTATATCTGTATTCGCTACTCCCGCCAATGAATCGCCTATCGGCATAGATCCCCGACTTGCATTCAAATCTCTATTACTTTTCTGAACCGCACCGGCTTCTTTTTGAGCCATTTGTGCGGCTTCGGCTTCTTGCTGTTTTTGTTGTATTTCCTCATCAGTAGGTTGCCTATAATCAAAGTGAAGTATTTCGTCATCAATGCCATCACGCAAGTTTGCTTCAAATCCAGCCTGTTTCATCTGCATCATGTTGCGTATTGCCATTTCATCTCGGCGCATAGTCATAATTTCGTCTTCTTCTTCATGTGGACTCAATACCAGTTCCCATTCAGTAATTGTAAATGCTTCAAGTAATTGAGGGAATAATACGCGATTATAAATGGATTGAGCATGAGAGACTGACCTATTGCTTACTACAATTTGCATACCCTCATTATTCAGACCTCCACCTGTTACATCATTCATAAATACATTTGAAACACCATAGAATGCTGAAATACGCTGGCGAATATCATCCTTCATAGGTATATATTGCAATTCCTCTAAAGTGTCCATCATACGGACATATTCTATCCCACCACGCCCTGATTCGGTTTCAACACCAATTGTAGGAATATAATTCGGATCTCTTTCAAGATGTTCTTGAATGTTTCTTGCAGTACGCTCAACCGTTTCAAGGTTTGATGATTTAATCACCATCACGCCTCTCGGCATTCGGCGTTTTTGATATGCTGAATAAACATAGTTATCCATTGAAATTAAGGTATTTACCTGTCGCCACATTGTAGCAACCGGACTACGGCCATATAATTTAGATGGCGACCATTTACTAATATGAATGACCTCGCCTTCTGTATAGACTTGACCTTTACCAACACCAGCCAAATTCATATAATGAATCGGAACAACCGGCATACCAGTCTTTGGGCATTTTTCCTTTGAATCGCTTGTCCTAAAAGCCCTATCAACAAGGCTCGTATATTGACTACCCCCGCGAACACCCCTCTTATCTGCAAGAATACGCATAAAAATTGGGTCTGCTCGGCTTATTTCCTTAACCCGATAAAACATTGGCTTCTTAGATTTTGGGTCAATAAAATATTCTTTCGTCAATACAAGGTAGGCATCATCAACAATATCTAAATCCATTTCAATCTCACGCAAGACTTCAACGAAATCTTGGTGCATTCGGTTTTTAGTTCTGAAAAGGGCTTCTGCATATTCAATTTGAGAACGATCCGCTTTACGAACCTCCCCTGAACATTTTGTGCAAGTGTCCACCTGCTGTTGAAACTCTTCTGAACAAGTAACACACTTTACTACGAATTTAGGTTTCCAACCCCACCCTTTACGAAATGTTTCAACATTTAAATGATTAAGAATTGAGCGTAAAACAAGGCATTCGTATGCCGCCGCATACAAAGCCGGTATTGTAATCCCCTGCAATAATGCAGGTTCTTGTATGCCAGTTTGAAAAAGAGGCATAGTAGGCATAGGGGTACTATGCCGTTCCATATCCATTCCGATAGATGAAAATAAACGCTCTATCCGTTTCTTATCTGTCACTTCAAATCACCCCATGTTCTAAATCCGCTTCACTGATATTCCACTTTTTAAGCAAAATAACTTGTTTTTTAGGGCTTGAATGGGCATAGGTAATGCTTCTAATGGCTCTTTCATCACCCTTGAACGCCTTTTGAAAGACTGATGCTTGTTGGCTTTTTTCTTTGAGATGTTCATATGCCGAGTCACACGCCTTTGATACTGCAAAATTACCCTCCACCAAGATAGAAGAACCCTCCGCCCTAACAGCACTGACACCCATGACACTTTTAAGCGTATCAACATAAGCGTGTGAATTTGAAGATGAAAAGGGTAATATCAGTCTCGGCGTTCCCCTTGGGTCTAATTCTATTTTGCCACCAGATTCCCAAAGACCAGCGATTAGACGGCCATGATCTTTTACAATCGCCTCGCCTCTTTCAACATCATAATATAATGCTTTTTTATCTGCAAAACCTCCATGCCCAACAGATGAAATGCCATAAAGGAAACCATGACTTTTTATTAATCCCGCTAACTGTGCAGGGCTAACAGAAACGCCCCTATCAACAATTCCCTTAGAGTTTAAAATACCCGTTTTTGCTAATATGCTTGAGGTTTTATTTAAAATAACCTGCTCTCTTGATGAAAGCCGTTGCGATTTATCAATGCGATTTCGCCAATCTTGATATGCTTCTTGTTGAAGGTCTGGTGTTTCTGAATCAGACCATGATTTTACAAACCTTCTAAAGTGTGTATCAAAGCGTGTTGCATTTGAATTTAGAATATCATAATCACTATCTGTTAAAGGTAATGATTTGACTAAGTTCGGATCAACCCCACTGAAATGTTTCAATATAGACCGGCGTTCAAGGTAAATTAAGGGAGTAATGATTTCAACCATTTCTGTTTTATCTGCTTTGATAAGCAAATCAACCATCTCCCCACTTGTAATCCCGAAGTTATCAACAAACCATGTTTTGCCAATATCCACATCTGGTTGAAGCGAAGTTCCCGGTTGTGCGGGGTTATCGCTGGGGTCGTCTTCTAATCCTTGAATCGTACTACCTGCAACCGCTTGAGATGCTAATTGCTGTTGTTGTGTTTCTTTTAAAGCGTCTTTTTGAGCGTTCTTTTGGGCATTGTTTTGAGCCGCTTCTAACTCCACTTCTTTTTGTTTAATTTCAGGGGTATTGAGAGTCGGCAATATTTTCCGAATTGCATCATCCCATGAGTCCACGCCAGCAACATAATTTATCCGCTTAAGCATCCGACCACCCCAACCTCTTTTGCCACGACTCGGCATCAAGTATTATGATGTTATCCCTAAATTCTTTGGTCGCCTGAACGCTTAATGCAAGAGCCATAACCATATCATCATGCCCTCCTAAACTCTCCATTCGGCCATTGTCAAGCATTGTAAAAGTGGATAATTCAGTGATTAAAGCATTCATATGCCTTCTTGTAGCCCCTTCGTCTTTGTATGGCAAAAATAGATGTTGTTGCTCAAAATGCAATTGAAGTGTATGAATCAAAGCCTCTTTCTTCATACGAGTCGTATTAAATGGTTTTATCGGCAAATCACCAATTTCATTCAATACTTGTTTAAATGCCATAGCGAAGTTGTTTGTTTCCAATTCAATAATGACGGGTGAAAAGCGAGCATTTAATTCTATTATTTTATCAATTTGTGAATTAAAATCCATTCCCTTTTCATGGTGAACATGAATGATGTGTTTCTTTCTGTTTTCATCCATAGCAATAACCATCATGCAAGTATAATCTGCTTTACGATTTGCACTAATCGCTGGATCCCAGCCAATATAATATGAATACTCTCCTTCGGTCTTGGGGTAATATGACAACATCAAAGAATCATCTTTGGCCTTTTCAATAACCTCTTCAGGGAATAAACTTGATTCACTGGCTATTGGTTTGCATAAGTATTCTCTTGTAAATGCAATAGAAGTCATTTCACTACGCCGAGTATTCAATGCTTCAAGCGACCACCGTTCAGGCCATAATGGCTTGCCCGATTTATCATCAATTGCCGGATATTCATTAACACAATACCCCTCTAACTTTTTCAATTCGGAATATAAATCAGTATATGAAAACGGCGTACCAACAATACATAACTGTGCTGTGTGGTGAAGAACAGGCAAAAGTGCGGTATAGAACCATGTGGATATTGCCTTCAATTGTGTTTGGGCTTCACTTGATAATATGTCATCCAATACTACAATTTGAGGATGCGCCCCACGAACCGCTTTACCAACAGACATAGCCCGTATGGATGATTTGTTAGTCATTTTGAATAATTGTTTTGCCCAACCCCTCGCAGGTTTTAGGTGAGCCAGTGCTGGCGTAGTTTCAATTAACTCATTCATTTTGCCCATGTGATCAATTGATTGATGCTGACTGTGTGAAAAGAATAATACTTCTGTACCGGGATTGTATGCCATTTTCCATAACAAATAGCATCTAAAGAATACCGATTTACCATGATCCCGACTTGCTATTACGCAGGTTTTTGTATGTTTTTCCGCATTATCATACCATTCGCTATGAAAATTGGCTAATTGAAATCCGCAAATATCTTCAAAAAAATATACGAAATCCCGCCGCCCCATCTCAAAATCCACTTTGGCGGCGACTTCACTTAAGCCCGACATTAAATATCCTCCAAAATATTAGTACGAGATTTATACTTAGTATGGTGTTGGTTTCCATCTGTATCTTCGGTGACTTGCGGGGCGAGCAAATGCGATAATATGTTTCTATTGAGATAATCACCGGCTTCATCATAATTTTCTCCTCCTAAAGTTTGGACTCGTAAAGGGAAATTTGTGCCAGTTGAAACTTGTGCCAAATCCAATTTTGGCCGAGCATTTAACATATTGTGTAAATCTTTCGCATAACGGGTATTATCAAACAATGAATTACCGATACGAAGCGTATCATGGGTTGGGTTTTGTGTTTTACTCCACCCGCCATGTTCTTTTAATCTGTCCACCAAATCTTTAATCTCTATCTCTTGAATTTTAGGGTAATCCAATGTAGGTAGTGGCCGCATTTTTGGTCGCGAGACTCCAGAAGGATTTGCGCCTGTTGAATCGTATAGCCAAGCCCCTTGGCGATGAAGCCCCTTGGCGTTAGAAACATTGTTTTTATCACCTAATCCAAATTTTGTAGCCCACATATCTGTCTTACGGTTAATCAACCGATTCGTTTCAACACCTTGATAAATAGGGTCTTCCATCGGTAAATCCATGTTACGCCATTTAAAGTTTCGTTGTTTTAATCCTTTGGGTTTTGGAGGTAGTGGCCCTCCTTCTTCATCAGTCCATGTTGCTTTACCACTAATAGCACCGACCTGACCCATACCTCCGGCAAATGGTCTGCCTGACGCTAATTCTGTCGGGAATGCTAATGCTTCTCTCCCACCAAATCTTTCATTGAAGTTCTCGGCTATGTGTTGAGGCATAGCCGTATTCATAGAAACATGCTGTGGGTCAAGTCTCTCTCCAATAGCGGGGCGACCTATCTTATCAGTTAAAACGCTCAAATCAGTGCCACCATCTGAATTAAGCCATTTTAGATCATCCCAATTCAAGGATTTACCAATGTCTGTAATGCCGTCATCGCCGCCGGTTGTGATTTTACCAACAGTGTGTCCAAACTCATCATCATCTTTGACAGTTTCTTTAACCGTTTTAGCCGTTTTAGTCGTTTTTAGTTTTTTTTTGACTTTTGGGGTTTTGGTTTAGCCTTTGGTATAGGATTGTTGGGTTGTTTTTTACCCATCACATTTTTCACATCTTCTTTTGCCGTTCCAGCAGGCTCATTTACTTTCTTAGAGGCTACTGCACTGACCTTTTCATCTGGTTTGTGTGTTGCCTCCTTAGTCTTAGCCCCCTTTACAGGAATAAGAGAAGCCCGACCATCCCTCTTACTGCCCCACTGATGCGTTCCAGCCCTTACCGCACTACTCGCCGCAATTGGTGACATAAATGTATCACCGACTTGTACCCGCTTTGCTTTTGGATCTTCTCCCTCGGCAGAATCATAAATCCCCGTTTTATTTTTTGAGTCAATATCAGCCGCCGTTTTTTCAGCATTTTTAGGTGCTTTAGGTAACTTGTCCGTAGGATTAGGTGGTTCTGGTGCTGGTGCTGGTGCTGGTGCTGGTTCAGCCTTTGCCTTTGGGTCTTCTGGTATTGGGGCGTTTGGGGCCATTTTGCTTCGCACTTCCTTAGCGTGAGCCTCTTTAGCCTTTTTATCAACCTTTTTATCTGGTTTGATTGTTGTTTTCTTTTGAGTTTTAGTCTTCTTTGGTTCAGGTTTTGGTTCAGCCTTTGGCACTGGTTCTGGCTCACTTGTAACGGCTTCTTCTATTTTAGGTTCTTCAGAAGCGGGTGTTTCTATTCTTTCTTCATAGAGTGGCATTGGTTCCGGGTACTCCAAGAATGTTTCCCTTGGTTCTGGTTCTGGTGCTGGTGCTGGTGGTGCTACTTCATCCCATGCACCCTGCGATGCCAAAGCGTGATTTGCTTCTTCAAGACTCATGCGATCCGGTTCGTTATCCACGCCATCTGAAATGTCAATGGCTTCGGTTACATCTCCAATTGCATTACCAATAGTGGGTAGTACCCTCTCATTTGCTTCTTGAAGGTCTTTAGGCTCTTGTGGCGGCGGGGCATTAGGGTATGTTTCTTCCAAATGTTCTTTGTACCCACTTTCAGGAGAGAATTCGCCACCGTAAGAATCATGGGCTTCTTGCGTAGTCGCCCTTCCCGCATTAACCGAATCTGTTAATGAGTCTTTCCAATTCTGCCCTTTTTCTTCCCTTATTTTCTCATTAGGGTCTAAACGATCTCCTTCAAAGCCGCCCTGTCCAATTCCCGTTGAGTCTATTGGTGATGCGGCTTGAGATGCTTCCCCCAATTCTGGGCGTTGCCTCGGCGGAAAACCTTCTTCTAAATAATCGTGTTTAGCGGATTCTCTCGGCACAGGGTTTATTTGTGCGTTTAAATCAGAAATGGGCCTTAATGGATCCGGCATCTCTTGTACTGGTGCTGGTTCTGGTGCTGGCGGTGCAGATAAGACCGATGGTGTTCTTGGGCCGATTGATGGTGGGCCACCTGTTGGCCCTCCGGGTGGTGATGAAACACTTTGAGGTCTTGCATCAATTCTGCGTTGCCTCTCATCCCCCGCTTGAGAAGCACGATTGTTCCTTCTATTGGTTCGCCCTTGGCGAAAAGAATCACGAATTCCTTTTTCCACTTCGCCCCATGCGTAATCAAATTCTTCCACGCCTCAACACCTCCGTAGTATTTCTTGCTGATATTCCTTTACGGATTTCAAATACGGATAATACTTTAGAATAGGGTGATGTAATCCTCTTTGTCAATTGCGCTAATTCTTTTTTGCCTTGCCCTCTTTGATACTTATTCCAAGCCATACCGGCTAAATTTGACCCTCCCATAGTCATAGCCCCCAATAATGGATTTGTTGCAAGCCCTCCTTTGGTCTTTGATCTTTCTGTTGCGGCTTGCACTTGTGCATTTTTGGCATTAGTTCTTGGATCGTTTTGAGGTGCGGCTTGTCCTTGGCCTTGTTGCTGTTGTCCTTGAGTTCCGATATTGAATACCGGATTATTTTGCTGGCCGCCTGTATTCATATGCCCCTCGTTTAGAGTCGGTGATAGCGGGGGTAGCGGTGCG
>TARA_R110000822_G_scaffold167669_1_pt1 | contig 19977 bp, 17 predicted proteins | sample TARA_R110000822 | Tara Oceans TARA_R110000822 (sample SAMEA4397666) | marine metagenome | biome: Polar Biome; feature: [SRF] surface water layer (ENVO:00010504); material: water (ENVO:00002006), including particulate matter (ENVO:01000060) such as... | depth 5 m | reverse complement strand
GACATTCGTTATTCCCCTGCGGCTTAATAGCCATATATTAAATTAATCTTCTGTAAAATATTCTGTTGCTTTTCCTGCGCCAACTAAAGCTACCATTATCTTTCTAGCCATGTTTTTTGAAGTTTTTTGATTTACTAATTGTGCTTCATCTATAAATTTCTGAGGATCAAGAGACATATCTCTTAATTTTCTTATTAAAGCATCATACGCCTTGTCATCTTTAAGCGCTCTTGCAACAAATCTTTTTGTGGTTCCCGCTAAAATTAAACTGCTGCTACCAGTAAGTTGTAAAGCAAATGCCGCCACTACAGAAGAAGCTATTTTGTCTGCTTCAGATTCGGTTGGCTTTCTAAACGTACCATCTACTTGTTTTCTTAAATCGTTAACCGATGTTCTTAACAGCACTTCTTGCATACGGTTTAATTCTTCTCCTTTTAACAGGCCAGCGTCATTTAACCTATTTCTAAGGTCATCAAATTTTTTCCGAGAAGCGGCATTCATTTTGCTATTGCCGTCAGTCAATACATCAGTTAATTCTTTTGCAACAGTCATCCTAAACGCATCTTTTTGCCCTGCGTCTGAAATTTCATTAAATACTTGACCAAGTTCTATAGCCTTTTTCTCAGTTGTGAATGCATTCTTTATAAAACTAGAAGGATCATTTTCATATCGCCCTAAAGGAGTCTGAGTTATAGCTTTTTTCTCAGCATTTGATGTTCTTTCTAATTTTCCCCTAGTTTGCTCTAAACCTTCTAAAGACTTTTGCTGAGCTGTAATTTGACGTTGTTCTAAGTTTATTGCTCTAGTTAATGCCGTTTCACTGTCTACAACAGCTCTGCCAGCTTGTTTTTCTGCTTCTACAGAATTTTTAGTTAATTTTTCTAAGGCTTTTTGTTCCTGTAATGCTTTTCTGCTGTTTGCTAATCCTGGCCTCCCAAAGTTGCTTCCAGCAGCTATTTGTTGTGTTGGTGTTGCCTCGCCATAATTGCCAACAACAGCATCGGTATTCATAAGTTTTTGTTCGGCTTTATAAGGGGCGTAAGCAATCATTTCACTATCAAACAAGGATAATTCTTCAGGGTTTAACCCATCCCTAATAACTTCTTGTACACGACTTCTTAATGCAGATTGTTCAGGGCCACTAATTGCGTTATTGTCGAATGATTTTGCTGCTCTATTTGCAAAAAAGTTACGCAAAGTCATAATAGCGTTACCTGACATTTGACCGCTAAACACTTCGTTTATATATTCATTTCTACTAAAATCTTCAGCAGTTTTGTCAGGGCGATCTATGCCTCTTGCGCGTCTAAATTCATCGGTAACCTTGTCAAAAAAGTCACCTAATTCTAATCTTGCAGTAGGAGTATCTAATGTTGCTTTTATTTGTGCAGCCAATTCATCAGGTAAAGTAAAGCCGCCTTCTTTGTTTTTGACTTCTTTAAAAGCATCAGTTTTCCAGTAATTTTGTACTGCGGCAAAACGCTCTAGCGGGTCATCCATATTTACACCGCTAGTAACTTCAGCTCGTTTTGCTTCTGGAATAGCATTTAGCGTTCGTTCTTTACCTGCTTCTCTAAAGTCCGTAAGGCTTTGCTGTTCGTTTATTGTCCTTTGTTGTACTTCATTTGCACGATCCTGCTGGAGCAACCGATTGGCTTCTAATTCGTCAAACTGTTGTGTTGGAGCTGCAATTGGCGCATCACGAATTTCAGTTTCTTGAACGTCAATTTTGTCTAATTCCGCATCCATTGCTTTAGTAACATCATTTGTTCTATCTTCTATTATTTTGGCGGCAGCAGTTACACTGGGGTCTACTATAGGGTTTCCTAAACTGTCAGCCGTTTCTCGCATTGGAATTCCAACACCTGAATCGTCAACTCTTAAAGGAAACGTAACATCATCTACAATTGCTTTATTTCTTTGTGCGTCTAAACCTTCTATATCATCTATATATTTTTGAGTTTCAGCTCCCCCACCTGATTGATTTTTTAACAATTTTTCTACACGCATTATTCCAGTATTTTCTGCTACTTCTCCAAGTGTACCTATTGCTCCATCTCGCACTGCGCGGTCAACATCAATAATTAACTGATCTACAGTTTTTCCTGCTTGTTCAGCAAACAAATTTATGGCTTCTACATCTTTATCTGTGGCTTTTCCTTTTTTCAAAGCCAGCAAAGAAGCAACAAGTCCAGTAGTTATTTCTCCTGTATCACCAAAATTATACTGGCCTAATCCCGCTGCTGTGGCTATACCACCAGTAATTGCTAGTGCTTTTGGTGCAAAACTTCCAGGCTGAAGCCACTCAGCCGTACTTCTTATTGCATTTGCAATTTTAGCTTGCGGGTTTTGTTTAATTTGTTCTGGAGAATATAAAGGTTGTGAAAATTCATCAACCGCAGGGCCAACAACAGGAATCTCTTTTAACAAATTTGTTGCGTCTGGAATTGACGGCAGCATTCCTCCAGACTGCACATACCTCATGGCATTTGGTATAGCAGAAAGAAGGTTAAAAGTATCGCCATACCCTGAAGGAAAGCCTCCTAAAGCGTGTCTCGCGCTGTTAGCAAGACTAACCTCGTTTTCAGAAATATCTTCTTTAATTGGGTTTCGAGTATTTATTCTTTCTGCCAGCTTTTTTCTTAGAGCTTCATCCATTGTATCAACTCCCTATTAAACTATCTAACACGAATAAAGCATCTTCTTCTCGCTGTGTAATTGTCTCGTTTTCTAGTTTTTCAGTAAGTCTTGTATAAGTATCATTAACATCAATTCCTTTATCTCTTAATGCCCTTATTGACATAGTCATTTTTCCTGTGTCTGGATTTTCCGAAGTTGAGGCTATTACAATAGAATCCAGCATTTGATTCATAACTATATCTTTTGTTCCTTTAGCTATTGCTCCTGATTCTTCTGCTTTTTCTAATCCTCCCCTATATGCGGGAACATATTCCATTGCTGCTTGGATCAATCCTGAAGGACTGTCTTTCCATGTAGGATTCAAATCTTCTACTACATAAGCAAATTCTGTATCAGAAACAGGCTTTAATTCTAATCGTTCAAAATCTTTTGCTGCTCCTTCTGATCCTGCTCTGGAAATTGCTCTTTGCGTATTTTTAATGCCTTCTTCAAAAACATCAAACCCACTCACGCCTGTAACTATAGAATTTCCTCCAAGCCCCATAGCAGAATAAAGATTTGGCTGCAAAAGTGCATTATTCCAAACTGTAATTGCATTTTCAGTGCTTATCGCAGCGGTTCCCATTTCTGCATTTAGCTCTGCTTCTGCATCGGCTAATTGTCTGATTCTTTCTCTATTTTCTTGGTCAACTAGACCTTCTTCTTTTAATTTTGCTCTAAGCTCTGCAAGCTCCATTGATCCTGTTGTTCTCATCTCTTGCAAGGTAACCCTGCCTTGTTGTTTTTGTTGTTCGCCTATTGCTAAGTTTGTACCTCCAGTTGTTGTAGTCTCTAATTGTATCCAATTTGAAGGTAATAAGTCGCCTCTAGTACCTGCGTCTGTAATGCTATACAGCTTACCTTGAGGGCCAACAACTGCCCTCATTATGTTATTTTTATTATTAACATCCTGAACGCTAATACCTTCGCCTTTGTCTCTATCATCTTGTTGATTGCTTCTTGTTAAGTTATTTGTTGCAGTGTACTGCTTCCCTTGTTGATCGTAATCGGCTTGCCAATTTGATTGATCTTGAGCTGCAAGGCTGGCAGCCAAATCTATCTCTGCTAATCGTTCTTCTTCTGCTTTTGCCAATACCAAGCTAGCTTGCTCAGTCTGATCTACGTCTAGCTGTTCAGCATCTCTCCCTGCCTGACCTTCTAAATAGCCTCCCAATAAAGTGTTAGTTACACCCCTTAGCTGTTCGCCCCAGTTAGGCTGCATAAGCGTAGCCCATTCGCCTTGCCCTACCATCCTAGCTTCAGGCATACCTTTGTCTCTTAATCTTTTAGCCCTAGCTCTTTGAGCAATAATATTAGATTCTTGCCCCGCAAAAGTTTTAGCCATAGCTTCAGCATTTATTCTTGCATCAAGATCGTTAGTAAACGCAGAAGTTGTGCCAGCAGTCATCCCTGCCCTTGCAACATCTTCTCCAATGCTTTTAAGGGTACTAGGCGGTGGGCCATTCATTGCTCTTGCAATACCCGCCCTTAATTGTTGTTTTCTTAATTCTTCAGGTGTCACTTTAATCTCCTGCTAATTTTTATTTAAAGACGTTTGAGTTTCCAAGATAAGCCGCACCTAAATCAGCTCCAACACCAAGCAAAGCAGCACCAGGATTGTTAGCTGCATTAGCACTGGCCTGTTGAGCTGCCGCCCCTTGAAAATCAGCAGGTTGCGCTGCCTCTGCTTGAGAAAAATTAGGCATTTGTGGAAGTCCAACCTGACCCCCTGACATTAATGCGTTAATCTCGTTTAAGCTAAATCCACGCTGAGTCATAGCTTCTGTCATTTGTTGCTGACGAATCTGATTAGCATACTGACTATTGCCCATAGCTTGACCGTAGTTTTGAGCATTAGCCCCTAAGTTCTGATTAAAAGTATTTTGGTTAATGCCCATCATTTGATTAAAATTTTGGTTATTAGCGCCCATATTTTGATTAAAAGCATTTTGATTTTGGCCCATTAATTGACCATACATAGAGTCAGATTCTTGCCTTCCAGCCTGATTCGCACTCCAAAGAGCTTGATTGTTTTGATCGTTAAATCCTTGAGCTTGACCTTGCATTTGAGATTGCCAAGCAGCATCTTCTGGATTCAATCCTTGATTCCTCATTTTTAGTTCTAAGGCTTCTCTTTGGCCCTCTTGTTGGGGGGCAATTCTTGATTGCGCCTGACTGTACACAGCATTTTCAGCAGCCTGTCGAGTAGCATAAGGACTTTCAATATTTGGATTTGCACTAGTAAATTGCGACTGAACTTGATTTTCAGGGCGGGTATATTGCGCCATAGGCACCTCACCCATAGGACTAAGACTATTCCAGTCCATTTCTGTGCTAAATTCACTGCCCATTCTATCTACAAGCATTCCAGCAATATCGCCTTTTCCAGAGGCAATACCTTGTTGTTGATTTAATATGTACTGAAGCTCAGGCGATAAAGATGTGGTTTGAGTCCATGCAGTAACAGGCTCACCAGTTGTGGGATCAATTACTTGTTCAGTATTCCAGTTTGTGCTTCCATACGGAGTGTACTGAGTTGGCCTATTAGCATAATTCTGGTCACGAATTGATTCTTTGTTTGCTTCGCCTTGAATTAATGCAACTTCTTCATAATTAGTATCATCTTTTTTGCCCATTTTAATTTGCCCTTGTATTGTTAGATGGATTGGGATTAGCGTACCCGCTTGGTGAGGGATTTGCATAACCAGCAGGCGCGGCACTAGGCAAAGCATCGCTAGTGTAAATTGAATTTAATATTTTGTTAAACCAAATTTTGTTATCTGGTGCTAAATCGACATCTGAAATATTAAGCGTATATTCTTCAGGATTTGTTATATTTGCCCAATTAAAACTTTCGCTAGGGTTTCCTCCACTTGTCGTTGCCATCCAAGCATTAAATTTATCTTGGTCGGGTTGATTATCAAACTTATCTAAACCTCTTACTGCACTCATTATGTCCATATTGCTTGATTCTGGCGTAAGCCCATACCCTAAATTATATGAAGATGATGTTTCTCCTTCTGGCGAATCAAAAGGGGTTACTTCTACTTCTGGAATTCCTTGCCCTCCATAAGCCCAATTCCAATTGTCCATACTAGGAACAAAAGGTTTTTTAGGCGCATTTGCTGCCGCTGTTCGTATATCCCTAGCTTCATTAGCTTTATTTTGATAATTAGATTCTTGGCTTATAAGTCCTTGAAGCTGACTTTCATCAAAGCTGTTAACGCTATTTTGATTGTTAAAATCTTGCAAAGCATTTGTGTTAAAAGCATCCCATTGATTTACTTGTGGATTTCCGCCATTTATCATATCTCCCCAGCTCCACGCACTTTCATCTTTTAAAGGCGCAAAGTTTTTAAAATACAAAGCTTTTTCTTCTTCTGTCATATCTTCAGTTACATTAATAGCCATTACGCTGCTTTCCTTTTTTCTGACGACTTCTTAAGAAGCCAAGGATTATTTTCTCTCGACATACGTATTATTATGTAGTCTACACCTTCTGCATGACCATCAGGAATCCTAGCAACTTCTTTAAAACCTATTTTTAAATCAAAATTGTAAGCTTTTTTATTGTTAGCAGGAATTGCTCCAAACGCATATTTGCGATCACACGTTACATGGATATGAAAAAAAGCCTCACTCAACAGTCCAGCCCGTATACACATAGGGTTATCAATAGCTATATGAGCCTGACAGCCTGATTTAGTCCAGCTGTCCATAACAACAATTCCTAAAATTTCTCCAGAATCATCTTTGTAAGCAACTAACCCTTGTGAATCTTCAACTTGAGCTTGTTTTGCTCTTTTTGAAATCCAGTCCCATTCTTTTTGTTCTGTTAAAGGTTTAAATTTTATCATTATAAAAAACCTCCAGTATTAAAAAGAACATCCCAGCCTAATATGTTAATTCTTGTATTTGCATTACCTTGCATACCAACAGCAAAAGATCGGCCAAGGCCAGAAGCCCCGCTTGTAATAGACTGCCCTTGTAAAGCACCATCCCATTGAGAAAAATCCCAAACAGCACTATTCCAGCTAGAAAGCGATGTTGTAGTTACTGGCGAATTAGAAGAAATATATTCAGAAATATTGTAATCGTAAATTGCTTTTACAGTTATAGCAGAAGAACCCGACAACAAACCGATAGTTCTAATAAAACCTACTTTGTTAAAATTAGAATGCCCAACAGGTGCTTGAAAACTAGTAAGTGATCTAAAGTTAATAGGACTTCCAGGAAGGCCAGCTATTTTTAAACTTACATTATAAAATGTTCCTCGAAAATCTATGTTACCTACAAGAGCCATCTGCGTATTAGCTGCTGTTGCAATAAAATTATGACTATAAATTCCGCTTCCAGAGCTTGGATTTTCCATTACCTCTAGTCCTATAGAAACGGAATGAAATCCACTTCCATCAAAAATAGTCGCACTAATATTTGAAATATTGCCAGAAAAAAACTCATCTCCAATAATACTCATTTTATCTGAGTCAACAGTAGGAGTAAAAGCAAACGAATACGAATCATCGCCTGAATTCCACTCGCTAACATCTTCATTGCCTACAGCTAATTTATAAAGGCCATTTCCAGAAAGAGCGTCAAATGTAATTGTGTACAAAAACCCTGTTTTAAATTGTAGACGCAAGCCCCCGCCAACAAGAGGTGTAAGTATTTCATATTTAGCTACATCTGTTTGAGTTCCATCGCAAAGAAAATCAGTATTAAATAAAACAGTCCAAGCAGAAGAAGGCTGTGCATCAAAAAGATTATTTTCCCATAAATTAATTGGGGTATTTGCTTTTATTGAATATACAACAGTGTATAAAGTATTTATTACAAGAGGAGTTATTAAATCAACTAAATATTCAGTTTTGGCTGTCTGTGTTCCATCGCATATAAACTCATCATCGAATGCAAACCATTCTGGGCCTTCAGGCACAGCAGGACTGTCTTGAAAAACATTAAGGCCATCAAGAGTTAAACCATCAACAGCTCCATCATAAATGTATACAACTCCGTTTTTTCCTCCCATGTAATATTCGCCAGCAAATGAATTAGCACCCAATATAGGTACGCCTTCCCAAAATCCCCACGCTTGAGTCTGCGTGTTCATATTGTATTGTAGATATACTCCTGATCCCGAATTAGGAGTAATAATTTGAAGAAATCCATCTGAAGGGTTAACAACAAGTTGCCAAGAAGAAAAATTCTTCCCTGATTTAACATCTTCTCTTAAAAGTCTGCTTATTTTTTTAGAAGGACTTTCTCCTGTTATAAACTCGCCTCTTAATAAAGTATTTAAAGAAACAAGGCCATAAGTTGAAAGAATATAAAGATCAGGGCCATAATCAATAGCAATTCTGCGGCTTGCGGGAGTTTCTCCAATAAAAAATATTCCTCTAGCACCAAAAGGCACATTTGGCGCGGCTGCTTCAGGGTCAGCTCCTTGATAAATAATAACGTCACCGCCACGGCTAATAGCAACAAGCATATCGTCAACGCCAATGCCACTATCTAATGTCCAGTTATACAATCCTTGCAAATTGCCGCCATGAGGCATTTTTGCGCCAAAAACAAATTTAGTTAACTGACCAGATACTGAAGCAATTGGCAAATAATACGCATCACTGTCATTTTCTAAAATAACCCAAATGCGCTGCTTAAAGACCATGACAAAAACAATGTCTTGAACAGGAAAAGCAGTTCTATTATCAGAACTATCAGCAGTATACCATTCAGTATCTGCTGTCCCGCTTACTGGTTGTACCCAGCCTGAAGTATTTTGAACATATTGCCACAGACCATTTAAGCCATCCGCATAAAACATATAATGTTCATTAGCATCGTTTGTAAACTCACAAGACACCCCATACCCTGCGGGGTCATCATTTAAAGTCCAAGCAGCAGCATTTGGTAGGATAGCTAAAGTAGGATTTAACTCTCCTGAGTTTGTTACATCCCATATTCCTTCTGATGTAACTGCAAACAGCCTGTTAAAAGATAAGTTTCGTGAGTTAGATTCAAAAGGAAGAATAGTTTTTACATCATTGTTAAGAGTAGAATCAACAACACAATTTATAGCCCATTCACGATAGCCTTTACGCAATCTCATGCCATATTCACTGGGCATCAAGTTATAAGCGTATATAGCATCTTCTGGCGGCATCATCATTAAAGAAGAAGCCGTATTAATTCCTCCAACTGAAGCAGGAAAAGTATAACTATTAACTGTTGGAGCAGAAAGCTGCACTCCATATCGGCTTAGATTATTTTTTCTTTGATAACTCATTTACAGCCATTCCCACAAAACTTTCATCTATATCCCAAATCCAGTATCAGTAGTATTTCCATAAGGAGTAATATACCGCATACTTGACCTATCTCTGGAGGCACTTAATACTTGTGCGCCAGTAGCTTTGCCAATACTTGATGAAAATAGTGTATCAAACTCCATTGCTGCGGCAGCATAATCAAATCCTTTGGCCTGCAAGAATTTTAATTTTAAAAATTTTATAGACAATAAAGGATTTAATATGCAAATGTTAGTGCCAGAAATAATTGTGTCCAAAGTGGCGTCAGTTTGCCCTTCTTCAACAAGCCAACTTCTACTAATATACTCAAAACTAATCTCCATTCCGTCAGGAGGAGGGTTAGGAAACAAATCTAGTTTTCCATCTAACTGTCGAAAAGAAGCATAAATAAGTTGATTAGTTAAATTTCGACCTTTTAAATATGTCCATTCTTGAGCAGACAAAGGGCCGCCAAGTGGCAGCCTTCTGCTTTTATCCCAACCTGTTTGATCTATCATGTAATTAAAATCGTCAGGCAAATCATAAGAACCAGTATCAGAAGGCGTTGTAACAATAGAATGAGTTTTTGTTAAAACAGGCCAATCATTTAATTCGCACAATTCTTGCCCAGATGAATTCAATAAACCTTGTAATTGAACAAAAGTATCGCCCAAATCTGCTACTGCATTAACGGAAGGCAATAAACCAATTTCAACCGCAGCACGATTGATAATAGTATTTACATTCAAATATCGGGCCATTTTTATTCCTCTATTGGTTTTTCTGCTTTTTTAGGTCGGCCACGTTTTGACGGCTTTTCTTTTTTTTCTAAATCTTCTTCAAGAGCTTTTAAGCGAGCTAACAACTCTGCGTTAATAGTGCGTTGTTCTTCAAGAGCCTCAATTGCCAAACCTTCTTCTGCGCTTTTAAGATAAGCTTGAGCTTTTTCTTTAAGTGCATAAAATCCTCTAATATTTTTAGCGTTAGTGTCGTTTACAGAAACAAGTTCCTGAACAGTAGTAATATGAAAATACTTAAATTCCTCTACTTGCGCTGCGTTAACTCCCGCCCATTCGCTTAAAGCAGTTCCCTCTGCTTGAGGCATAGTTTCTCTTTGGTTAAATGCCTCCCAATGTCGAGGAAATCTAAGTTTATCTTTTGGTCGAACCTCTCGATATATTGCTTGGTTTCTTTGTCCAGGAAACTTAATGCTTATAAATGTCACCATTTCTTGAATAGGCAGTCCAGCTTCTTTAGATTTGGCTTCGTTAGTTTGAGCTTGATTTTCAAACTTTACTAACAATGTTTCATCTCCTGCTTGAGCATTTCGATTCATTGCTTGATCTGTTGCACCGTAATCTGCTTCTGTAATCATAATTTTCGCCTTTTAGTTATACCCTCTTTGGGGTTTGGTTAATGGGCAAATGCCCCGCTATTTAAGCATCATTAGTAACTCGCACAATGTTAGTGCCGTCACATTTAAGAATTGCTGTTTTTGTTGCTGCTAGAACAACAGGACTAGCTATTCCACCTGTAATATTCCCGTTTTCAGTTGTAAAGTTTAAATTCTGATCTGTTTGGTTTGTAATTGTATACAAACGACTATTACGCATTGGCAAAGTAATTGTTGCTGCACCTGCTAAAGCGCCAGTAAAAACATAACTTTCGTATCTAGTTTCATAGCCCTCTAAATCTTGATCGCCTGTTAAAGCAATAGTTCGTTCACCACGATAGATTTCGCGAGTTGGCGGGTTTATTCTGTAAACGCTAAAATTTCTAACATCAATTGTTTTTACTTCTTCTCCATTGCAATTAAAAGCTACTTGCAAATATACACCAGTTGAATCAACTGGAATTTGAATAGGCGCAAGTTTTATAGTAAGTGGCAAACCATCAACTCCGCCTCCAGGAAATATCCACGGAGTTCCATTTGGCGGGTTTACGCTAGATACAACAAACTCTGTTTTGGCAGGACTAGGTGTTCCACCAGTAAAAACAGCTTTTACATTAAAGGGCAGTTGTTTTTCGCCAATATCAACTCGCAACTCACAATAACCTTCTACATAATCAAGAGGAGTAAAAAGAGCCGTTGTATGTTGATTTATAATCTCAAAACCTTGCTTTACTCCGACAGTGCCAGTTCCGTTAGTTTTTACGCGCTGCCAATTTGTTTGGTCAATATCTTCAGGATCAGCTAGCACCTTGCTTGCCTGTGCTGATCCTGTGCCGCTGTTTCGAGTAATTCTCCAGTTATTAGCAACTTCGCCGTTCACATTAGCGTCTGAGCTTCCACCAGTACCCTGAAACGTAGGGTTTGCATTTTGTCGTCCTGCTAATTCGTGAATTTCACCTGTATAACCTGGCAAACCAATATTGTTGTATTCTGGATATATTCCATGTTTTAAAGGTTTAAGGTCAGTGCGGTCTTTTAATGCTTCATAAATTACTTCACCAATTATATATCCTGCTATATTGCTAGGATGTTTATAATCACCTAAAGTATAATCACGCGCACTTAATCCACTTTTTGCAACTAATGCAGAATAAGCGTCAATATATACGTGTCCATTTGCTTCGCAATAGTTTTTAATAAATTCATTACACGCCACTAAATCGGCAATTTCTGCTGGTTGTAAATATATGTTCCAAGCCGCCCCTACTGGAAGGACACTTCCTTGAGGCAAAATATTCATAGCAATAATTTTATGGTTGCCTTGCTCTAAAGCTCCAAACAAACTATTCCAATCTTCAATTAAATTACGAGTAGATTGATCAACACTATTTGCGCCAGCATTAACCATTACCCATTCGGCATTAATACTGTTAGCGTAATAAGGAACTTTTGCAGTTACATTTTGAATATTACCTCCTGAGTCTGTATTAGGCGGTATAATATTAAACGGCCAGCCTAGTCGAGCATTTGCCCAAGCAATACCGCTTGACATTTTATAACCTGAAGTGTCATTTTTAAAAGTTTGGGTATAATTGTCAAGAATGCTATCGCCAACTAAACAAAGAGATTGCCCTCCTGCCAAACCAAAACCAGGATAAAACTCATCTTGCTTGTTTTTACCAATAAAAATTTGAGGTTTGTTTGTAGCCATTTTATTTTTCCTTATAAATTAAAAGCGCGTAGCAACTTAATAACTGCGTTAAGTCGTTGTTACCCAGCCTTCCTGTAAAGTATTAAGATAAGCACTACCTGTGTTAACAGGGGTGCTATCATATGCTGGCGTTCCGTCTGACTCATTTGCTTGATTAGTGCCTGTACTAATTGGTGAAAATTCTGAAAATAAATTACTAAGACCGCCAGAATTTGCTGCACCATTAGGGCTATAAGAAGGCTGAGATGTATCCCATGTTGTTGCTACATCTCCTGTCCTTGCAACATTTGCACTACACCCTATAGGACACGCTCCTTGAGGAGTTCTAAGCGTAGGTAGAGTAAAACCAGAAGTAAACGAGTTCATTTGTTGTTTTAAAGTCCAATTAGAACCAATATTATTTTCGCCTGTAATTTCAGGCAAAGAACCACCGCCAATGTTAATGCCTAAGCCAGAATTGTTACCTGCATTTGCATTTGCGCCATTTTCAAAGCTAGCACTAGGCACTCTTAATTTAGCAGCGAGCCAACCTTGAGCGGCAGAAGGAAAAAAATAAGTCATGTCAGTCATAAATACCTCTTAAGTTACGCTTACCCAGCCCGTAAGAGCTGGCAAAGATGCTTGTCCATCAATAGTGGGATAGGCATCATAAACAGGAGCATTGCCTGAATCAGCTTGATTGGTAGCAGTAGCAATAGTTTCGGGCGAAGCAACTTGTCCATTTCCAGAAACACCGCCAGAACTTGCTGCACCTTCAGGCGTGTAAGAAGGTTGAGTGGTATCCCATGTTGTTGCTACATCTCCGCTTCTTGGCACAAAGCCAAATCCACCAATTACTTGTGATACTTGAGGAGTTCTAGTTACTTCCTTTTGATCTAATAGCGTCCAATTCATGCCAACGCTATTAAAATTTGTTTCTGCGGGCAATTCACCGCCATCTATATTAATTCCAACGCCATGAGCATTTGAAGCTCCTGCGTTACCACCTGATTCCCAGCCAATTGTGGCAATTTCTGTTTCTGTTCGTCTTAATCCATCGGCAGTTAAATCAGTAAAAAATGTCGGGCTTGCGTTATAGGCCATATATTTCTCCAAAAAGAGGGGATTTTACCCCCTAAAGAACAGGAAAGGGCAGATGCCCCCTCCCATTCAGGCGAACAGTTAAGGCGTAATCATTGTCAATCGGCCTTGGAACTGCGCTCCGCTACAAGTCAAGTTGCCAGCCCATGCAAGAATTTGCACTTCAGCATCTTGGTTGGTTGCATATCGACGGTTAGGCGATAGTGGAACCATGTTGCGGCCTGAGTGTGGACGGTAATGCAGGTAGTCAGTGTTCAAGAAGAACGCTGTACCAGCAGGGCATTGATCGCCAATACCGCCATCAAGCACTACATCAGAATCCATAAACTTAATGCTGGAGAAGCCAAGGCTACCAGATTCAGGAGTAGTGAAACGCTGTTGCGCTTGCAAAGAAGCACAATACGTACTCCATGTGCTGTTATCTACCATAATCAAATCAGGACGATCTGTTCCTCGAACCTGTTTAACCCACAAGTCATTCATAAGACCTTGAATGGTATTTGCGTCTGGATCAAGAGCTGAAGCTGACACTTGTGGCCGCCAAAACTCATTAGCGGCAAGAGTGCGATCAATGCCGCCATAAATGCCAGAGGCTGCATTAGTAGGAATGGCTGCATCAAGACCGTCAATCTGCTTGCCGCCAGCAAGAGAGCCGTCAGAGTACAAACCAACAGAAATTAAGTTAGACAATGTTGATTCAGCAACTGACAAACGAGCGTCAAGCAAATCAATCATTCGCTCACGACCTGCGTTTTGCAGCATTTCAAGACCAGAAATGACAACAGGAACAGCCGCTTGCTTAATTTCAAAGGTAGCTGCACTGATAACGTCACTTACGCCAACAGGCAAAATGTCGTAACCAGAGTACCAGCCGCCATTGCTGTTTTCAGCAAAAGAGAGTTCTTGCATGATTTGAGAACCGCCAGTAAATGTCTTAATTTTGCCTTTTTGAGACAAACGCATAAGAATGGCGTTGTTTTGTGTGACGTTATCTGCAATTGTACGACTGCGAGATTGAATGGTTGTAGCGAGAATGTCGCTAACATTTGGATTTGCCATGTGGCTATCTCCTAAGTTAAAAGGTAATAAAGTTAATTACTTTTTATTTTGTCGCTTGACTGACAAAACACTTAGAGAAGCCGCTTGAATGACTTTTCAGTTGTAAAGCCGCTTGAATGGCCTTTTATTCATGTATCTCTATACAACTCTTTGCATAGCTAGAGCTGTACAGAGAATATACACCTATCAATTACATCCGTCCAGCATTGTCCCACGCAGAGTTTAAAGCGGCTTCTACGCTATTAGGGGAGCCGCCTGACATAGAGCCACCTGAAGTTCCATAAATGCTAGAAGATGCTTTTTGCTTTTTTTGCACTGACTGCTGAGAGCTTCGAGCAGACAGAATCTTGGCAATTTGAGGATGGCCTAAACAAGCAGCATTATAGGCTTCTTCCATAGACATGCTACGGCCCCGATTAGCAGACATATCTAGCAAATCAGCCATTTCAGAACGAACATCATTGTAAAACTCATGCTGAGAACCAAAATCATTAACTTCCCCAGCAATTTGGCTTTGAGCTTGTTGTGCTTCAAACTGTTGTTGTTGTTGAAACTGCTGCATTTGCTGCTGATAAGGAGCAACGGCTTGTTGTACTGCTTGCTGAACTTGAGACTGTTGTTGAGATTCCTGAGAAGGAGCTTCTCCTACCAACATTGAATCTAAAGCTCGTATATCTACGCCAAACTGTTTAATAATTTGTGCAACTGCTTGGGCTTTTTGTGGGCCTGAACCCATTTGAAGCTGAGATGCCGTCTGAAGTAATCCTGGAAGCGTGTTTCCTGCACCTCCATTCATGGCAAACAACTGAGCATAAGGAGCCAGTGATCTGTCCATAGATTCAGCGCGTTTAGCGTTAGCACCAAACTTTTGAGCCAATCCTTCCATTCTTTGTTCGTTACGAGCTATATGCTCTTTAATTGCAGTAGGCGTATTAGCCCATTCTTCTCTGGCTTCAGGAGACAGCCCAGCAGGAGATTGATCTAATTCGCTGACAATTGGCTCTGAGTTTTCGCTTTCAGGCTGCGCTTCTGTTTCTACTTCTTGTGGGGCTTCAAACGAAACTTCTTCAACTTCTTCGCTTTCAACACTGTCCCAAGCAGCAGCCAATTCAGCATTAATATCATCTGAAGGTTCTTCGATTTCTACTTCTTCTGTTACTTCATTTTCATCAATCATTTTAGTTCGCCCTTTCTGCTCTAATTATAGTCTCGTAGATTTCCTGTTTACGAGCCTGTGTCTCCTGTGGCGTATGTTCGCCACTAAGGATTCGTTTTCGTTCAGCCTGTTGTTTTTTTACTGTAGCTGAATCAAATTCTGCGCTGTGTACGACATTATTCTTTGCGTTATGGTTACGCAAAGACCTTGCATCGCTAATAATGCTGCCATCTACAGGGCTGACATAGGGTTCGTGAAACCCATGTATGCTGTGGCTAACTGTTTGAGGACGGCAATAGCTGTCAGCAGGAACAAGTTTGTGTGTTACTGGGTCTTGTATGTAACGCGCCATTGCTAGATTCCTTTGTTTCTATTTTGAACGTAAATCTCATCCATTTTAAGATCATGCTTATAGCGTTCAGATTCAATGTCGTATTCATGGTTTACTTCTTGAGAAGCAATATCGAACCTTGCTTGAGCTTCCTCTACCGTAATATTGGCATTCATAGTTGCCTGTATCTCGGCTAAAGACAATTCCATTTCTCTGGCTATTTCCATTAGCCTTATCTGAGACTGAGATTCAGCAATGGTCTGATCTTTCTCGGCATCAACTTGCATCTTGTAAATCTCGCCTTGAATCTTGGCTTGATGTGTCTGCATGTCAGCTTGTGCCTTAGTCTGTATCTTAACCAGCTCACCTTGTTGTTTTTGCTGCGCTCCTTGGAGTTTCATCTGCTCAATCTGCATTCTGAGCTGCTCTGGGCTTGGTTCTTTAGGTTCTTCGCCACCTTGAGGTGCTTTTTTAGCTTCATCAATAGCTTGATCTAAAGCACCTTCCAGATACTCTGCGCCTTTATAAGCGGCAAGGCTCCACTTCATCAATTCCATTAAAATAGGAAGCGACCCTGGAATAGCTTGTGCTGCGCCAGAAGCTGCTTGAATGTATTGAGACATAGCCATAATGTACTCTGATCGTTCTGATTGCATTTGAGCGTAATCAATCATTGCGATAGATTCAGGACGAATATTTACTCGCCAGTTCACTTCTTTGCTTTGCATTAAGTCAATGGCAGCCGACACTAACGGCTTATCAAACTCAGGCAAAAACCCTGCATTTGATTGAGAAACAATACTTTCTTTGCTGTAATGCTTAGAAATAACTTCAGCTTTAAGCCCTTCAAGGTCAGCCGCAAACCGAGCAAAATCTTCTTGCAGAGCTTGAATGCCAATGCTGCCCATCTTTGCTTTAATAGCTTGAGTACCGCCAGAAGTATACTGATCGGTATTCCCGCCACGCATAATATCGCTCATGCCTGTTATTTCATACAATTGCTCTGTCTTGGCTTGCTGTACAGCTTGCAGGGTTTGAATAACACCTACAATCTCTTGAACAGGAAACCATTGAATAACACCTTGTAATCCGCCTTTCTCAGCAAACATAGCCCAGTTATCTACAGGTATAAGATCGTTTTCCACACCTTCTTTAAGCATACGCCCAGCAGAATCTCCAGCAGATTTGTCATATACGCCTACAACTTTAATAGCGCGAGTAATTGTGGCTATACGACTTTGAAGTTCATCAATTTCATTGTACAAATCTTGAGCAAAAAGAAAGTCTGCTTTAGGAACAAACATGGTTGTTGTTGGATTTGCTAGCATAGGACGGGGCATAGGCCAAAAACCAACCAATCCAAGGGGGTCATCTTGCATATCAAGGATTAAATCAGCTCCTTGAGAGTACCAATACACCTTTTTATTCTTCTTTTCCCATATTTCCCAAATTTCAGCTTTTTGGATGTTGTCTTTTTGCTCTGAATCGCTGCTGCCAGAGAATTTGTCATCACCGCTGCTAGTTTGGTGCTTATATTCAATATCTTTGGCTATATCTGCACCAAATCGCTCGCTAACCTCTGATTTTGTCATCCAACTGCGAAATGCCCACCACGGAATCTCTTTCCACGTTCTACCCCAGCCCCAACATACGTCTTGCCAGTGAATATAGTCTATACAAGCTTTTTCGTGGTCTAAAACTTCTATTTCTTCCATTTCCATTGTTTGAGGATTTAAAACTTGTTCTGTTTTAGTTTTCATGTGGTAACGGACGCGAGCAGTACCCATACCTGGCAGCAATCTGTCTTGAAGTGACGCTTTTAAGATAGTTGATAAATCCTCGCCGCTAGGCTCTATATCGGACTGAAGAATGCGCTGAAACATAAGAGCAGCTACGCGAGCAACATCATCATCAGGGTCAGAATGCTCACGGCTTACATCAATTTGAGGCGTATTACCGTAAAGCATTGCCATTGTTGTGCTGATATTTTTATGAAAAAGGTTAAGAGTGGCCCCACCCCTAGAGTCGTCATAGGCTCCCTGCATATTGCCTTGACGCTCATCAAGATAACGGCCAACAACTTGAACGCCTTGTTTTTTATATCGTCTTAATCTTTTTTCACAAGCATCCATTTCTTTTTGCCAATGCTGGTGCCACTGCGCTGGAGACTTCTCTTTTTTAGGAGCAGCCATTTCAACAACTGTTGTTTCTTCTATATCAATATTAATATCCACTAGACATTCCTTGAGGTTCTTGCTGACGCATTGCTTGTGCTTGCATCATCTGAGCTTTCATAGGATCAATTAAAGGCGGCTGGCTATAAGGTTGTGCTGGCTCTTTTCCCATTTGAGCTGGCCCTGCCATCATGCTTCCGTCAGGCATCATGTGCATAGGTTGCTCGTCCATTGGCGGCTGCTGAGGTTGCTGTTGAGGCTGCATGGGCGGCTGGCCCATCGGGGGCATTCCTTGTGAGGGCATCATTATCTTTTCCTTATTTTATGTTTTGGAACGCTTGCGCTCTAGGATCATTGGAGTTGGCGCTGGCCCACGCATTCATTTGTTCTTGAGCTTCAGGAGTGCTAAGAGCTTTTTCCCACATGGCGTTTGCCATAGGGGAACGTGCTTTCTGCGCCGCAGTCTGTTGATTCATTCCTTTGTTACCGCTAGCCATACTTTGAGCAGCAGCAGCCATGTTATCACCCTCATTTCTTTGATTCATTTGAGCTGTTGCAGCGCGATCTACAGCGGGTTGTTGACGGATTGCATTAGCTTGTTGCATTTGTTGCATTTGTTGCGCTTGCTGGCCTTTCTGATCTTGAGCCATGCTTTGGCTAGCATTAGCTCTAGCCTGATTAGGATTAGCCATACTCATAGCCTGACCAACATTAGCCATACCCTGATTAGGATTAGCCATGTTATTAAGCGAGCCATACACACTGCCTTGCTGCTGCATGTTAGACATTACATTTCTATTAGGATTAGATGCAAGTCCTGTAAAGTTATTTCTTTTTGCGTTTTGGTATTGAGGTGCGGGTGGTTGTCCTTGGCTTTGTTTTTTCATTTTAATTTCCTATTGGTTAAATTTTAATCGTATCTTACAATTTATAACTTGTCTATGTTGCAGCATTGCACTAAATGCGAATAATTGAGCTTTTCCAATCATCGTTGTTTTTAGATTTCCATAGATCATCAAGCGTGTATTCAGGGTTTTTAATTAAAGGCACATCTTTTTCTTCATCTTTTACTGCTGTTTTAGTAATGTCAGTTACTAAAGAAAAATACCTAAAGCTATCACTTCCGTTGCTGGCCCAGTCATGTAAAGGAGAATTGGCATATTGCTGAGTCTTTTCGTTAAAAGACCGTCTATAGGCCCGTAACGCCTCAACCCCACCATAACAAGTAGCCTTGTTGATCCTACATTTGGGCATAATAAGCCTAGCAGCATCAATGCCATGCTGAACCGCTAACTTAGGTACGACTTTACAAGGATAGCCTTGTTGTAAGAATTGCTCGACTGTAGACCTTCCTGTTTGCAAAGACTTGGCTTTAGCGTCATGCGGAAGCCAGATGTCAGCATATTCATAAGGCTTGTCTTTAAGCATAGTAAAATAAAACTCTAGCGGCTGGCTGTCATGTTCTTCGTAGTCAATAAGGATAGGGCCATCAGGCGTAATCTGCCAGAACCAGAATGCTGTAGAGTCTGAAAAGCCTAAGTCAGCACTAACATGGACAGTCTCTATTGGGTCATACAAGAATTCCCCTATTTTGCCGTCAGATTCCATCTTGGCAATAATATCGGAGTAATACGATCCCTGAACAGCCGCTTCAAACGAGCATTCCATTTCCTGTTGATATTGAGCATCGCTCATTTCAGCTCTAGCTTCTCTTAACGAATCGTCATCAAGAAGCCCTGACTCACTGGCTTTAAGAGTCATGTGATACCAGTTAGGTTCTGCCCTAGCCCTTTGAACCATTTGATAGAAGTGGTTCTTTCCTTTGGGTGTTCCAATAAACACAGCCCAACCTTTTCTGTCCAAGAGGGTTGGTAGGACAACCTCTCCCCACAAAGACGGTCTACAGTCACCGTACTCATCCAGAACAATGCCGTCAAAGTACAATCCCCGCAAAGCATCGGGGTTATCAGCACCGTAAAGAGTAATGGTTGAGCCGTTGTGTAGTGTCACCCTAAGATCAGATTCTCTTGGAGGCCCACGCCTGATACCTTCTGTAAATTCTTTTAGGTATTCCCAGGCTACTTCTTTGGCTTGTTGTCGGTAGGGG